>Ga0209061_1000105_pt1 | contig 284254 bp, 249 predicted proteins | sample Coa_R1_10_FD_187157 | JGI IMG/M metagenome (GOLD analysis project Ga0209061, IMG submission 187157) | Surface soil microbial communities from Centralia Pennsylvania, which are recovering from an underground coalmine fire - Coalmine... | ecosystem: Environmental > Terrestrial > Soil >... | reverse complement strand
AAGCTGACCCGCTCGGCTCAGCGCGCACCCCAAGCGCGACAGCTGTCGCGCTTGGGGTATCTTCCCCCATCGAATTTGCATGCTGACACTCTAATCCGAGTGTCACCAATCATTCTGAACGAGAACACTCCGCAGACTCCTGCCGGGTGTACAATTACTATTCTGGAGTGGCCAATCCAACGAGTTGCCAGACTCCAAGCCAGGCGAGCACAGGCGACGATGGAAACGCGGTTGGTGTTTTGGATCAGGACAACGCCAATTCTTCGTTGGGGCACACAACCAGCTACACGTACGACGACATGATGCGTCTGACGAGTTCTGTGGCCACGGGTTCGAGCACCCACAGTCTCACATACTCCTACGACCGATATGGCAACATGACCTGCGTGACCAATCAGCAGACCGATGGCCCGTGCCCGAACTGGACGTACAACACGTCCACCAACCAGCTGAACCTGACAGGATATACTTACGACGCGGCGGGGAACCAGACGCAGGACGGGCCGAGCCAGCATACCTACCAGTGGGATGCGGAGAGCCGGCTGAAGTCCATAGATAGCGGCTCCACGGCTACCTACACCTACAACGCTCTCGGCCAGCGCGTGGAAAAGAATGTGGGCGGCGCGTACACTGAATATGCCTACGGCCTCTCTGGGGAAGAGCTCGGAGAAAATGACCGTTCGAGTTGGACGGAGCGAATCGTTCCCTTCGAAGGCAGGCACTTGGTTCATTATCAGGGTAGTCCGAACGCGGCCTATTTCCTGCACACGGACATGCTGGGCACGACTTCGCTGGCGACGGATTACACTGGAGCCGTGGCGCAGGACGAGATTTATTATCCGTGGGGACAGGAATGGGCCATGTCGGGCACGTATCAGGAAGAGCGCTTCGCTCGCCTCGGCCATCGCGACACGACCGAGACAAGTCTCGACCCAACACTCTTCCGTATGTACGCCTCTAGCGAAGGTCGCTGGTTCAGCACAGACCCGGTTCGTAGCTGCCCCCTGCACCCTCAAGGATTCAACCGCTATGCCTATGTGACGAATAGTCCCGCCAACCGCGTGGACCCGACGGGGCAGGTCGAAATATGTGATCCCACGTCATGGGACCCATATTTCGACTGCGGCCTTGGCGGAGGCGGTGGGGATGGCGGGGGAGGTGGCGGTGGCGACGTATATATCCCGCCATTATGGTGCTTTGTGGATTTCAGTTTTTGCATAGAGACTGTGAATTCCATCATTGCGGCGGAAGAAGCAGCGGCGAAGGCGGAGTTTAGCACGTGCATGAGCAACTGCCGCAAGGGCAACCCGATTTTGTACCCGCACTGCATTCTCGAATGCTCCATAAACTATATAACTGAGCAGTTAGCCATAAATGGTGCTCAGCAAGAGGGCTATGGAATTTGTGCAGCCCGCCTTGGGTTATGTCTGGAAGGCCAAGGTGGTGGTCCTTATCCCTACCAGACAAGCATAGCAAATCTGAGTGAAACTGCCTTGAAGCAGGTGAATGCTAGAAATGGTATCGTAGCGGCGCTGAGGTGATGGAGGACAGTGAGAGGGTCCCAATGTCGGTGCCTCCTTTACGCATAATTGGGGTAATCAATGTCGTGCTCGCCAGCGCAGGGTTTTTCGCGCTTCTATGGAATGTAGTCGGATTTTATGCCCTTCCTGCATCGTTCATCGATACTTACGGCCCGTTCATGCGCCGAGGTTTTGTCTCTATGTGTATAGCCAGTTCGATCCTGCTGCCGATATTGGGCTACACAGGAATCCAACTGTTGCGCAGCAAATGTCATGCGATAATCCTCTGCGAATTCTTGTTCGTTTCGGAAATCATCTATTTCTCGGTACTGATGGTGACATGGCAGCTCCCTTGGGCTCTAACATCTCTTGTTTCTCCGGTTATTGTTGGCCCGGGATTGGTGAATCTAGGATTGGCGCTGCAGATCGCAAGCGGCTACCCGATTTGGGGCCTAATCTTGCTCCTCAAACACCCTAGAACATTGGTGCATGTTGACGTTAAGGATCGCTGATTTCGGTACTCTGAATTGGGTTCTTCCGCGAATTTGGTGCAACTAATGAGTCTTTGGCCACAACGAGAAGGTTTCAGGGGATGAGTTCGGTGCGCAGTCGCCTACTTTATAGAGGCGATGGCACTCGCCCAGAGCCACTCGCAATCCGTGCTCCCCAACCCGCGCTCCTTGGTTCTAGAAACGATCGAGCAGTCTGGCGATCACTTCCTGCTTTCGGTGCACGTCGAACAAGTTCCCTGCTGTCCCGAATGCGGTCGGCGGTCCAGCTCTCGCCATAGCAGCTACGTACGGCGGTTGCAGGACTTGCCATGGCAGGGTCTGACTGTCGAGATTCTCCTGCGCGTGCGGCGCTTCCGTTGCCGAAACCACCGTTGTCCGCGCGAAGTATTTACGGAGCGGATCAACGGCATTCCTCCGTATCTTCGCCAGACCAGCCGGTTGACGGAGATTGTGCGTGCAGTCGGCTATGCGGCCGGAGGTCTACCGGGTGCGCGGCTCTTGGGCCGCCTGGCCATTCGCATCAGTGATGACACGGTGCTGCGGCGTGTGAAGGCCCCGGTTTTGGTGGAGCTTTCCGCTTCCGACAACTCTATAGAGATCCTCGGTGTCGATGATTGGGCTTGGCGTAAAGGGCAGTCCTACGGCACGATCCTGGTCGATTTGGAGCAGCGTTCCGTGCGGGACCTGCTGGCAGACCGCTCGGCCCAGAGCTTCGAGGCGTGGCTGCAACAGCAACCGGGAATTCGTGTGATTAGCCGAGACCGTGGTGGCGTTTATGCGGAGGGTGCGCAAATGGGTTCTCCTACTGCCCGGCAAGTCGCCGATCGTTTTCATCTATTTTTGAATCTTTCTGCGGCCGTGGAACGTGCCCTGGAAGAACATCGCCAAGAGATGCTGCTCAGTGAGCCATCGCCACTGTCATCGGAAATCAGCGGGTCGCGTGTGGCCCCACTAGCGCGGCAACAAGCCTTGCAACAGGAGCGCCGTCAGCGCCGCTTGCTGCGCTACGAAGAAGTCGTTCAGCTCCACGCCCGAGGTTGTCCGCTGAAGAGGATCAGCCGAATGGTTCATCTGGATCGCCGAACCGTGCGGCGGTGGGTTCGGGCCGGCGCATTTCCCGAGCGCCAGCCTCCTCGGCGACGTCCCACGAAAGTGCGGCGCTTTGAGGAATATCTGCAGCGGCGCTGGGGCGAGGGATGCCACAATGCCACGCGGCTGTTCGAGGAACTGCGTGCCCAGGGCTATCGCGGCGGGCGCAGCATGGTGGCGCGGCACGTAGCCAGTTGGCGGAAGGCGCTCCCGCTCCTTTCCACGCGAGCTAAGCAGAAGATCACTCCGAAGCAGGTGGCCATCTTACTCACGAGGTCTGCCGCCCAGTTGACGGCTGAGCAGCAAACGCTACTTGATCGCTTGGCCACGCAGTGCCCGACGCTGCTGCAACTGCGGGAATTGTCGGCAGAGTTCCGCGAGGTATTCCAGAGAGGTGAAGGACAAGCCCTGCGGGTATGGATGACGCGTGCCCAGAATTCGGAAATCGGTCCCTTGGCTCGCTTTGCGGCAGGTCTACAGAAAGACTTCTCCGCAGTGGTAGCGGCGGTGGAAACGGATTGGAGCAACGGACAAGTCGAGGGACAGATCAATCGCCTGAAAATGTTGAAGCGGCAAATGTACGGCCGAGCCGGATTCGCTCTTCTGCGTGCTCGCGTTCTGCCGTACGTACCGCTACCAATGGAGGATCACAAGGCTGCGTGAGCAGTAGCTTGACGCTGGAACAAGTGATGTCCAGATAGCGAAGTGTATCCTCCGCCTGCGTTTCCCTTGACCTTTGCACCAAATTCGCGGAAGAACCCAAATCAGGTTGTCAAACGCAATCGCGAATCAATCGAGTGATTCCGGCGTGTGGAAGTCTTCCAGTGACCTTCACCCCTAAATCCGCGCACAGGCGGGTACGATTTCTGGGGTTGCAGATGGCATGGAACTCATGGAACCGACAAACTCCCCCAGAAAGGTTCTAAAATCGTTCGGGCGCGCCATTCCTCGTTTTTGGCATGTTGAAAGATCAGGTCGAAGGGCTTTCTGTATGTGGGATAAACACTTGCGGCATCCACTGCGCAGTTCAAAAGCACCATTTTGAGCAATTTCGCTTTTTGAGCGGGTTCTTGCTTAAGATAAAGAAAATACGCCTTATTCGCGAGTTCTAAAGTCCTCATCGCATCAAGCATTTTTTCAGGCTTCGGTTGCTCCAAACCCTGCAAAGCGAGCAAAACCTGTTGCTCTTCGCTCGTCCACTCAACTGACTTACGATTCCAGAAGTCTTCGGTGATTTTGCCGTCCAGCTTGTCTAGGTACGCTTGATCGATCCTATGACGCAGTGCGGTCAATCTCCGCTGCCAGCGTTCGCCCTGCTCTTTCCTAATCGCTTCTTCACGGCCTTTATCGGTGAGCAAGGATTTTTCGAGCTGCAACAGCACGTCATCTGGGATGTGAATGTTCCGAAGCGTAACGGCGAGCCGGTCACCAAGTTCTTCCTCGCGGAAATAGGGCAGTTCGCATTTCCCGCGATAGCCGGTGCAACGGTAATAGGTGTAACGATTTTTCTTGAATTCCGCCGTTACCGCGCAGTTGTCATAGGCACAATGCAGCAAGCCGGAAAAAGCGAATTCGTGCTTTCCGTACTTGGGTTTGTTGTGGCCGCGAAAGACAGCTTGCGCCTGCTCGAATAGTTCGGCGCTGATGAGCGATGTTTGCGTGCCGTTGTAGAGCTTGTCTTCCCAGATGAATTGCCCTTTGTAGAACGGATTTTTGAGCAAGCGTTCCAGATAGCCTTTGGCGAGAAGCTGGCCGAATTCGTTCTTGAGGGCCTGCCGCACGCTGGCCAGCGAATGCTGGCCTGAGGCGTAGAGCTCAAACATCCGCTTTGCGATAGGAGCTTTCTGAGGGTCAATTTCAATCGAGTGTTCAAGCTTGTTGTTGAGGTAGCCCAGCGGCGGGCGGGACGGGTAGATGCCCTGTTCGGCTTTCTCGCGCATGCCTTTGCGCACTTCCTCGCGTAAGTTCTCGATGTAGTTCCGGGCGATGACCACCTGAATGCCATGCACGAGCTTAGCCTGTGATTTCGAGTCTTTGCTGATGACCTGGCCCTCTTTGGGCAGATGGATTTCGACTTCCAAGTCTTCGAGCGTTACGCAATCACGAAAGTTGCGATACAGCCGGTCGGTCTTTTCCACGATGGCGGTACGACAAGAACGGTTTTCGCGGAAGTATCGCACCATCTCGCCGAACTGCTTGCGGCCCGTGGTCTTGGCGGTCTCCACGTCAATGAACTCCCGCACGATCTGGAATTCATGCGCGCGGGCATACTCGCGCAGCAACTTCAACTGTGCGGGAATGGAATAACCCTCGCGTTCTTGGTCTTTGCTCGAAACGCGGGCATAGATGACGGCTGGTTTCACGTTGGCCTCCGCATCGGAAACTGTTTTGCTCACCATGCTCTCAGTGAATCTTGGTGTCAACGAGGATTTCGCATTGTTTGGAAGAATTTTCGTTCGTCTTTTCCGTATGCAGCTTTCGGTCCCACTCATTGAGCAAGAGAAACATGCTGCGAAGGGAGAGAATCGAAGCGGCATCGAGAGTTGCTCCCTCTGTGGTCTCCTGCCTTTCTTCGGTCAAAGGCAATTCAAACGTTTGTGTCGCCGATCCCTTTTGTTCCTGTATTGGCGGACCATCGAATGAATCAGCCAGCGTCTTAAAGAAACCCTGAGAGAGGTCGAACATGACCAGGCGCAAGACGAGCCGTCGCGGGGAGGCCGTACTCCTGCGCACTCCGAATTGGGTATGGCGGGGCATTTACGCTTTCCTAATTGCCTCCATCGTGGAATTACTTACAGTTTGTATTTCGCTGATGCTATCCCGGTGCTGTTCAAGCCATGCTTTGAAGTCGCGGTCTTTGTCGAAGATGCGATTCAGGGCTTCAATCACCACGTATGACGGTGTGGCTTCGAGGAATTCTGCATACCGTTGGAGGTTGTGCCTGAACTCCGTAGAGACGCGGAGTTGCAAGGATTCATTCTTGGCTTGTTTCGGTGGTGGTTTCAGGATGGGCACGGCTCTTCTCCTTCCATGCTTGTGATTTGTATTGTGCAGTGCATTACAAAGCCGTTGACTGGATTTTTGCGATGCGGCCAAGACGATACACGCAGAATGCGTGGCAGGGCGGGAGCGACCCCATGAGCCTTTGGGCGGCTGAAAGCCGAACTCATGGGGTCGCTCCCGCCCGAAGTGGAAGTTCTTGGCCGCGTTCCGGTTTGTGCTTCAAATGGACGCATCTGACTTATTCTTCTGAGGCTTCCTTCTGCTCTCCGACGAAAACTGGACTGAAAGGTGGACTGAAAGTGCTGCTCGTCGCGTTCTTCACCTCGTTCTCGGCGTCACGATTAGCTCTTCTGTTGGGTTTGGCTTCAAATAAGGCCGCCTGCCCATCCACCAATTCAGGCTCAAAAGTCACTTTTCGCTGCGGGGCGAGATCGCGGAATTGGGATCGCACCATATCACTAGAAACCTGCTCGTCTCTCCACGCCGGGTAGCGTTCCTGGCAAGGGTGCTTGCCGAATCGCTGCGTGAATTTGTTCAAAAGCTCGATATCGTCGTTTGAAAATAGGGCGTACTGCTTCGCTTCCCACGCTTTGCGCAGTCGGAAGTAATGCAGGATTTCCTCGCCCGGATCGGTTTTTGGAGGGCGGTCCACCATCGACAAAAACATTGTTCGGGCTGTCTCGAAGCGTGTCGAGCGCGTCGCTACGTACGTCAGGTGAACGCCTTGAATCGCGCCGAACAGCCCGCTGTAAGCAAACAAATGGTTCTCGAAACTGGCGAGACTCTCCCATCCGGGGTCAATGAAGGTGAAATTCACCACAGTAGAAGGAGGCCGGAAAAACATCGGGAACTTGTCCACAAAATACCGCTCGGCGGCCTTCTTATGGATCGCTCCGTTGTAGCGTTTCGTGGGCAAGCATTGTCTCGGTACATGCAATTGCTCGCAGAAATAGAGAATCTTCTCGCGCTCAGTTTCGAGGTAGCTGCAATCGAGATGCGCGAGGACAAAATCCAGAATGATCAGCCGGGAACGGATGTGTTCGAGGCCATGCTCTCGCCGATTGCGGAGGTTTTCGTGTCCGATGGCGCGGTACACGATGCGGGAAAACAGGTGATAGACGCGCCCGTTGCGGAGAAGCAGCCGAGCGGTGGCATGGCTCTTGCCGAGCACCTTCTGCGTGAACGCCATGCTCCGGTCGCCGCTCTTGGCACCGATGAAATTGAGGAACTGACGCGTCGAGAAGTAGCCGGAATGAGTGGCCACAATGTGTAGGAATCGGGCTTCATCCTCGGTGTAGCCGAGGCCGCGAAGGTTTTCGATGCTGGTCTCAGGGAATCGCATATCAAAAGCTCAAGATTGCGGTAACGATTTCGCGTTCATCGCGGATGCGCCGCAAGCTAGCGGCGTCCTGCGAACGGGCATAGATTTGGAATCCCGCCTTTGCCTTCGCCGCGAGATGATTGCCGTGATAGTGACCCGTCGCGAGTTCGACATCCGCCCGCGCGCGCTCGCCTTCTCGGGTTTCATACTCGATGCGCATGTCGGGCAAAATGACTTTGCCCTGAACCACAGGCAGTTGCAGCTCGCGGGCAAGGATTTGCTTCTTGAGATCCAGCCGCACTTCGTTGCGCGCCTGCGCTTCGCCGAGCTTTTTGTACAGCTTCTCTTTCAGTTCGTAATCAAGCGTGAAGCGCAGCACGCGTCCGCCCCTGCGCTCGATATCGTCGGCAATCTTTTGGAAGAGGCGGTACAGATCGGCGTCATGGTTAGCTTCTTTTGGTTTGACGAAGCCGTGGTAAATGGCCTGGTCTTTCGGCAGAGAATCCCGGCGTCGGAGGAAGCGTTGCCCTTGCTTTGTGAGCGTGAGCACCTGACGTGACTCGTTCTTGAAGACGCTGGTGCTTCGTTTCTCGGTCAGTCCTTGTCGGAGAAGGTTGCTAATGTCCTTCTCCATCTGCTGACGGTTTCCCGCATAAGCAAACTTGGCGAGATCGCCTGTATCCACGACGCGGAATTTGCCGACTTCGATGAGCGTATGAATCTCAGAATTGCGAAGTGAGTAGGTGCGGCCTCGCTCGCGATACACGTTGCGGGTCGCATCGCGCAGATCGCCTGCGGGAGAGGATTTCGGCAGCTCGCGAGGCTCGCCGGAATTCGAGGCTCCACTTGCGCCGCGACGTGGTTCGTGTTCCTCGGGGTACTCACGGCGTGGGGGCTTTCCCCGCGCAGGCAGAAAATACCGGAAGTCGTCCAAATCGTAAGAATCGTATCCGCGCGACATGGAGGCTGGCTCCAGACAGGATTTGCGAGCGGCCTTACTTCAGACTGCGGCTGCCCGTGTGTGGAATGAGTCGGACGCGGGGACCGTCTTCAAATGGTAGGGACTCGTCCGGCATGCCTCAGAACCGTGAAGGCGAAGGCGCGAAACTCCTGACCCTCGCAATTTGGCTTCCTTGGTCCATATGTGGCCCGGGGAGCTGAGAGACGGAACATTTTAGGTGCGTCGCACAAGGTGCTCACCCCATCTGCTTGCTAGACGCGAGAAGGCGCCCAAAGGTTTCCTGAGAACTGAAAAATAGTTAGCGAGCCGCCACAACGAATCTTGCCCGATGGTAGTGGGCTTGTGATCTTGCTGCACGCTTCTACACGATGTTGCACGGTACTCGGCAAGAGAATTCGCTTACCGTCCTAAAGACTTATCGCGACCAAAGGAACGCGGCGGTGATCATGAGCTCGCGCTGGCACATCGGCACAGGAACTTCGGGAAGGTGCTGACGATGGTTGATCCCGCTGGCCTGTAACCGCAAGTGGTACTTCCGTACTAAGTAATCATTCTTCTTGACAGAGTTTGTTGAAAGGGAGTAGAAGAGCTGCCATTCCACAATTGAGGGGTGCCCGATGCGGATTATGCGACTCGGCCCGCTTTTCGCTTTCGGTCTTCTGCTGTTCGTAACAGCAGTTCAAGCACAGACTTCAGCACCCACAAGTCCTACCCGCGATCCCCAAGCATTGACCGTGCTTGCGGAATGCCTGCAAGCTTCCGGGGGAGCGCAAGCCGTGGCTGCCGTGCAGGATTTCACGGGCACTGGAACTGTCACTCACTACTGGGCGAACCAGCAGGTGCAAAATCCCGCTACGGTTCGAGGCTTGGGCATGAGCAACTTCCGTTTTGATGATCAACGTGCTGATGGCACCCACTCTTGGGCGGTCAGCGAGGCTGGAGGCGCACAGCAGAAGCCGGACGGCACCATTTCCTCCTTGCCTTGGGGTGATGCGGTCAACTTAATCTCAGCCACGTGGCCTGTGCCAGTCGCGCTCACCGCGCTCAACAATCCGAACTGGGAAGTGACATACGCCGGAGAAACCGTTTTCAACGGTCAGTCGGCTTATGACATTAAGATCGAGCAATTCTTACCGGCCGTAGCGGACCCAGCCCGGAAGCTGAGCGCGCTTACAACGCGAGACCTCTTCATTGACAGCAGCAGTTTTTTGATCCTTGGGGCGCAAGATGCCATACACCCCTACAATCCGCTGCTACGAACATACGTCCGCCAGATTTTGTATTCCAACTATCGTACCAGCGGCGGTGTATCGGTTCCATTCTCAGTAACGGAGACTCTCTCAGGGCAAAAAATCTGGACCTTTGCATTGGGTTCGATTTCCTTCAATAGCGGTTTAACGGCAGCCGATTTCACGCTGTAGCGCGATTCAAGGTCATTTGCTGAGGAGAAAGCGATGCGCTTATTCAATTCTGACAAGGCGTATTTCCGAATCCAGGTCCGCTCTAACAACCTGACCGCTCTTTTGTCCATGACCTTTCTTTGCTTATTCGTTGGCATCAGTTCCGCTGTCGCACAGAACTACACCACGATGATTGGAACCCCGAATTTTTCAACAGATATTCCGGTGAGGCTCGGGTACGTCGACGCCGCAAATGGAGATTTGCATATTGAGATTCCGCTGGGCACTTACGCCCAGCGGGGGAAGCTCACGTACTCAGCTCGGCTCGTTTACGACAGCCGTATCTGGGAGGTTGTCAATTCAAATGCATGGGAGCCGGATAACGTGCCAAACGAAACCGCTAGCTACCAGTGGAGCGGTTGGCGGCTGCTCATCGATTATCAGGAAAGCGGCGGAGCTGTGGGCTACAGAGTAACTAACGGTGTCTGTTTTGACAGATATGGCAACATCATCGGGACATCCCAGATTTTTACTGATTTCACCTATACGTCAGCGAATGGAACTCTCCATGCGTTTCCCACAAACATGCTTACAAAGGAGGGATCGGGCAGCGGAGCGGCCTGCCAAAACGGGGCCTCCAGTGCTGCAGGCTATGCCACAGATTCCACCGGCAATTATCTCTCTATTACAAATTATTCGGATGGGGATGTGTGGAATAAACAGGGCACGCACGTATATACAGGATCGGTTAACTATCCTGAGGACAGCAACGGCAATTTTTTCACACCGCAGTGGCAAAACGGGTATGAAGCCTTCATCGATACGTTGGGGCGCAGCCCCGTCACTGTGAGTTCGAGCGGAAGCAATATTTACTATAGCGTTCTAAATTCTCAGGGAAGCACATCACCATATACCGTGACAACAGAAAGCATCCCTGTGCATACCGCCTTCGGGAAATCAGGCGTTACCGAATATTCCGGAAATATCACCGTGTGGCAAAGCATCCAGCTTCCCGATGGTACAAAGTATGAGTTCACCTACGATAGCGGCAGTACGGCCGGACATTATGGGGAACTTACGGGCGTAACGCTGCCAACCGGAGGACAACTCAGTTACAGCTACGGCAACTTCACCGACGCATCCGGCAACGAAAACAGTTGGCTGGAAAACTGGTCGGACGGCAGCGGCACATGGACTCTGAGTCCCTCAGCTAGTTCAGGAGTGAACCAGGTAACCATGAAGAAGCCGAGCGGCGATCAAGTTGTTTACAGTTTCAACGTTGCTAACGCAGCCGCGGCTTGGGATACGCAGGAGGAGTACGAGTCCAGTTCCAATACAGTGTTGAAGACCCTCTCAATTACGTGGAACACAACAAGCCAAGACAAGACTGAAGAAACCGAGACAGAGCCTGTTCCCGGTGGAAGCATAAGCAAGACAACTGAATGGTCCAATTACGACAATTACGGCGATCCGGGAACCATCGCGGAGTGGAAGTATTACAGCGGAAGTCTGCCCTCGTCGGCGGACCGAGTGACTACTATAAGCTACACAAATTATGGTGCCGGCGCGCCTGTTGGACTGCCAAACAGCATTGTTGTTAAGGCAAACGGAACAACAGTGGCTCAGACCAACATCACCTATGATTCGGGCAGCGTAAGTTCTAAGATGGGCGTTGAGCATCACGACGACACCAATTTTGGGACCGGCTACACGACTCGTGGAAATCCGACACAGATTCAGAAACTCGTGAGCGGTAGCACTTATCTGACGACCAGCACAATGGCCTATGACGAGACGGGTCAAATGGTCTCCGTCACCGATTCAAACAACAACACGACCAGCATGAGTTATACGGACAATTTTTACAACGACAACGATGCGAACCCGCCCTCTTCCTATTCTCCATCAGGTCCAACGAACGCCTATTTGACGCAAGCGACGCTTCCGATCATTGGCGCGGAGACTTTTGGCTATTATTACGGCTCGGGTCAGTTGGCGTACTCGAAAGACCAAAATGGTCAAACCACCTATCAGCATTATTACGACGATTTCGACCGGCCAACGGAGAGCATCCCACCCGTCGGGTGGAGCCTCGTTGCATATCCATCTAGCACCGAAATCGATTCCTATCTGGGAATCAACGACACTACTCCGTCAACCAGTTGCAGCAGTTGCCGCCACGATGAAACGGTGCTCGACGGTCTCGCCAGAAACATCGACAGCTATTTGGTCAACGACCCCGACGGAGAGACCACGGTAGCGACAAGCTATGATTCGAATGGACGGGTCAGCGAGACTACTTATCCCTATCGAGGCACGGCGAACGGAGACGATGCGTATGCCTATGACGCTTTGGATCGCGTAATTTCCATAACGCATGCGGATGGCACTTCGTCGTCCATTGCCTACGGCGCTTCGGTGGGCGGCACGGGCGTAAACACCGCGCAGCTATGCTCCTCTTCAACCTATGGTCTCGGGTATCCGACCTTAATTACCGACGAGGCAGGAAAGGAACGCGAAACCTGGACGGACGGCTTTGGACGCACCATCGAAGTTGACGAACCAAATTCGAGCGGCAGCCTAAGTGAAAACACGTGCTACGTTTATGATGCCAACAACAATCTCACGCAAGTAGTTAGTCCCACGGGCCAGACGCGAAGCTACAGCTATGATGATCTTTCCCGAGTCCTATCGGCGGCGACGCCGGAATCCCACGTTGGCGTCACGCAATACTCCACAAGCTATTCCTACACCTCAAGCGGGTCGCCGTGCAGCGGAAACCCCATTGCCGTTTGCTCACGCACAGACCCGCGTGGCATTACGACTACCTACACGTATGATGGCCTCAATCGGCTCACAAAAATCACCTATTCGGACAGCACGCCCACTGTGACGTATTGCTATGACGGCAGCAATAGCAGCTGCATCAGCGGCGGGTATTCCAGCTCGAACGGCAAGGGGCGGCGCACGGCCATGTCCGACGGTTCGGGCAGCACCGGCTGGAGCTACAATGCTGTCGGCGCAATCGTGACTGAGCAGCGCACCATCGCAAGCATCACGAAAACAATATCCTACGCCTACAACGGAGACGGGTCGATTGCCTCAATCACTTACCCCAGTGGGCACATCGTCACCTACACGACCGGCGATGCGGAGCGGTCGTTATCCGCCGTGGATTCCGGGAGCAGTATCAATTATGCGCTCACGGCGAGCTACTCTGCTGCGGGCGGCCTTGCCTCAGTTATCTATGGGCGGGTGACCGGCGGCTTTAACGGGATCACGGAATCGCGGCAATACAACAATCGCTTGGAAACAACTTCCATATCGGCTTCCTCGTCGAACGGCACGGCGCTCAATTTGGCGCCCTGCTACACGGCATTTACCATTTCTTCTTCCACCTGTTCGACTTCGGCCACGGGCAACAATGGCAGCGCGACCGGCATCGTCAACGGTGTGGATTCCAACGAGACACTGGGCTTCAGCTACGATACTCTGAACCGCATCCTTTCCGCTGCAACCAAAGCGATCTCCGGCAATGATTGCTGGGGGCAGAATTTCGGACCCGATACTGTGGCAAATCTAACCTCGATCAGCGTCTCGCAATGTTCCGCAGGATCGCTCAACGTGAGCTCGGACGGGTATAATCATCTGAGCGCAACGGGCTACAGCTATGACAATGCGGGTGACATGAAAAACGACGGCTCCTATACTTATACGTACGATGCCGAGAACCGCATCACTTCGGCGAACAGCGTGAGTTACACTTACGATGGCAACGGCTTGCGGGTCAAGAAATCCAGTGGCACGCTCTACTGGCGGAGCATCAGTGGAGACGTTCTGGCAGAATCAGATTTGCAAGGGAATATCACGAATGAATATGTGTTTTTCGCCGGACGGCGAATCGCGCAGCGGACTTCGACTGGCAGTGTTTACTTTTACTATGCCGATTCGGTCGGCACGATCCACACTATCACCGACGGCACAGGGCACGCGTGCTACGACGCCACCTTCACGCCTTACGGCCAGGAAATGCTGAACCCGAACATTTCGCAGACCTGCTCGTCGAACTACAAATTCACCGGCTATGAGTACGATTCAGAGACAGGTCTGTATTATGCGAAAGTGGGCTATTACAATCCTCGTCTTGGCCGCTCCATGTCCGCTGACCCGCTCGGCGGCAATGGTTCGAGTCCACAGAGTTGGAACGGTTACGCTTATGCAGTTAACGATCCCGAAAATGTGGGCGGCCCGGAGAGCTCAATACAGAGTCCCGCCGCGTTCACTGGGGTTCAGTTGCCGATTCGGACCAATTCTGAAACTTCTGGCTTCGTGAGCCGGTCACCTCAGGGCTGGCAACTCGCCGTCCAAAACGCAAGGGGTTGGCTTGCGGAATTGAAAGCCGACTACCTTCAGAAACAGGCAGCTTCAAATCCGTACGGGAGTGCTCCGGACATTAATTGCCAGGTTTTCGGCTGCAAGTCTGCGCCGGTCGCTGCCACAATCCCGTCGGAGAAAGAAACGTTTAAGTTCGGCGGATACACGGTCTCGGCAGTGCCCTACGACTGGAATACGTATTACGATTACCATCAAATGGGGCAATTGATGTCGGGTGCGTCCTTCTTCAGCGCGAGCTGGGATTCCCAAGTTGGACTCGGGCTTTACACAGAAGCGATATCGGTAATGGAACAAGATAACAACTTAGCGTACCAAATCATGCTCCAAAGCCAGCTTGGCCCGACGCTAAGCAACCCGCTGCAGCAGATGAACGACAGCCCTACACTTTGGTTGGACCCAGGATTCCCGTATATGGATTTTGGATTGCTTTTTGGCGGCGGAGGAGGGGGAGCAGTAGGACAGCAATGCGGCATTGGCGGAATAGACCCGGCTTGCAGCCTGTAAGGAACTGAGGAACCAAAGCGAACATCGAACATCTTCGGCGGAGGCGGATGCATCTGCCGCGCGGCGGTACGGCTAGTCAATTGTGAAATTCGTTGTTTGCCAGTTCGTGCTCTGGCCCTTTGAATCGGTTGCCCTGGCCTCCAGCCGGTAGGAGCCAGGCGGCAAATCGTTAACGTCGATTCCACCGCCAATGGGAATCACCGGATCGCCGGGAGTGCTGTACGGAGCGACATTAAACGGCCCGATCAGCCTCATCACCGTTCCTGTCTTGGCATTGACGATTCGGAGAAGCGCTTTGACCGTTGAACTAGTTTGTTGCGACTCGTAAACCTGAAAGTAGAAGTAGAAAGGGTCGCTTTTCTTGAAACGTTTGTCCGCCGTGGGTATGACTTCCACACCCTTGGTAATGAGGGGCGCGTAATTCTCGGGTATTTCTGTCGCGGCGTTCACTGATGTCGGTGACACTTTGCGAAATCTTCTCGCGAGCGCGATTCCGCTTATCGCCAGGCGCATGCCATCACGGCTACCCACGGTAAAACGCGCCATTGCTCGTCCAAACTTGTTCTCGTCTCTCAGGACCATTCGAAGCTCGTATTGTCCCGGAGGTAACAACATTTCCGTCTGATAGCGATTTGGCTCGGGACTCGCACACGGCAACGACATAGGGGGCAAATACGATTCTGGCGTTCCGAGGAAGAAATTAGCATCCGGGCCCTTTGAGGCGAAATCGCTGAAACGCGCAGCCGGAGTTCCATCCTTCGCGTAGATTGCACCCAGGATGCTGATAGTTTTTTTCGCGCTTTCAGCACAGTTCGCCCAATTGCTCGGCTTTGATGGAAATTCCGCGTAGATGCGAACGGGAGCTTTACCTGTGCTGGAGAATGGAACGAAGGTGGTCAGCGACAATTTGATTTTGCCCTTCTTCTTCGCTGACAATAAATCCTTCTCCAGCTTTTTCCCCACCTTGGTCCCGTTTAGCGGGTCGGCACCGATATCTTTGGTGTTGCAGTACTCAGGCCGGGCATAAACGAGCGAGTTTGGACGATCTACTTTTACCGAAACCGTATGACAGCTTCCGGGAGGAGACGGCGGCGGAGCGTACGCGATCAGATAACCTGACAAGTCGGGGACGACGACGTCGGCACTCGCGGAGCTAAGTCGGCTTGGTACGGGCACAACCCAAGTTCCCCCGCCGATGCCAACGAACTCAAAATATTGGCCCAAATTATCCCGAGCAGAGGACGGGAAAGTCTCGCGGTTGTCGATCACTCTTTCAATTTTCTGTTCTCGGCCATCCTCAAATACCCGGAAATCTCGGGCGACCAAATCCGGTACTGCGATGTTCGTCCATTCCGTGAAATCCTTTGAGTTCCATTCGCTGAGGACGGTATACGCGCCCATATTTTGGAGCCTGGCAGCGCGTCGCTTGTCCACAACGACCACTGGAACTACGACTTGGTTGGACTCAACGCGTATCGCTGCTCCATTGGCCATTTGCGCCACAGCCGCAGGAGCAAGACTGCAAGCAGCCGCGCTGCCGAGCCACAGCGCACACACTACCCTCTGTCTTGCGACCCTGCTGACGAATTTGCCGGCCATTCTCTTCGCCATGTGTGTACTCAGAGGATATCACCGTTCAGGTGGTATTGAGGATTCCAGGTTGTGGCCGGAGTGTCTGATCCAAAATGGTTGCCGCAATCGCGGGATCAAAGGCAACTGCGCAGTCGGAAGCACATGCAATGCCTCGGGAGTGCTCGGTACCGATTTTCTGATACACCTGCAGAGTTAGTTTCCGGCGAATCTAGCCCGCTACGAAAGCGCAACCTGTGGCAAGGCTCGCCACGAAATCGTCCAGAAAAGTTCTAAAGTCGTCCCTCCGGGCGCGCCATCCTTCATTTTTCGCGTGGTGAAAGATGAGATCGAACGGCGTTCTACGTGTGGCACTTGCGGCATCCACGGCGCAGTTCGAAAGCGCCATTTTGAGCAATTTCGCTTTTTCGGCTGGTTCCTGCTTAAGATACAGAAAATACGCCTCATTCGCGAGCCGTTCGAGCACGTGATTCATAATCCCAAGTTTCGTTACGGAAGGCGTCTGAAAGGGTCCGCTTTGAACCTCGATGCCAAGCGATCTATTGTTGAGATGTACGAGAAGATTAAGAGCGAACAACTCCTGGAAGTGAATCCGTAAATGGGCGCGATTCCAACGAGCATACCGGCGAAATCGCTGGATAATCTTTACGCGCAGTCTGCATCCCATCGCAACAAGGGCCAGCTTTCCTTGACGGGCTGAGCCAGCGGGCATAGCATGGCGAAATCTGCGGCGGTGCGCGCAGACTCGCCGCGAGGCGGGAGGACTGATGGCGGAACGCGAGAGCCCGAATCCACCGCAAAATCGCTGGCGCGACGACCGTCCTCCTTCGGCACGCGTGCTTAAACTGGCGCTGATTGGCGCCGCGATCATTTTGATTGTCGGTCTTCTGCTCTACTGGAAAGCGCGGCACGAGCCTCCCGCGCTTCATGATTATTTTGTGTTGCCGGCTGCGCCCGCCCGGGCAATTCCGGCGAGCCCCGCGGCAGCCCGCGCCATCACGCGAGCTGAATTTCGGCGCGTGTAGTCTCGGCGACAGGAGAAAACCATGACCCGTTCACTGGCGGATGAACTCCACACCGTGTTAATCACCGGAGCAACGGACGGTCTCGGACGCGCTACGGCAATCCTGCTGGCCCAGGAAGGATTTCAAGTTTTCGCCGCTGGCCGCAATCCGCAGAAGCGCGCCGCGCTCGAGCAATTCGCGGAGGAGCATAAACTGCCGCTGGAGACGATCGAGCTGGATGTGACCAGCGACGCTTCCGCGGTCGGCGCGGTCGCGGAAATCGAGCGGCGCGCAGCCGGAATTGATGTGCTCATAAACAATGCGGGTATCGCGATCGTCGCGCCGGTCGAAGAAATCGCGCTCGAGGATCTGCGCCGGCAATTCGAGACGAATTTCATCGCCGCGGTGCGCATGGCGCAATGCGTATTGCCGGGCATGCGCGAGCGGCGCCGCGGACGCATCGTCAACATGAGCTCGATTGCGGCCAAAGTTTCCAATCCGCTGATGGGAGCGTACAGCGCCAGCAAGGGAGCGCTGGAGGCTATATCGGATGCGATGCGCCTGGAACTCGCGCAATTCGGCATACCGGTTGTGCTCATTGAGCCGGGTTTCATTCCCACCAATATGGGGCAGGCCAGCGCAGCGCTTTCTTCGCGATACGTGCAGAACGCGAGCGCGAGTCCTTACGGGCGCACGTATGCGGGATTTCTGCAAATGTGGAAGAAGGTGGTGCATCGCGCGAGGAGCAGACCGGAGGATTGCGCCCGCGTGATTCTCAATGCTATTCGCGCTGAATCGCCGCGGACCCGCTATCTGGTGACGTCGGAAGCGAAGGTTTCCAATGCCATGCGGCGGTTGCTTCCGGACCGCTACATGGACCGGCTGACTCTGCGCATGCTCGGCATGGGCAATGAATCAGAGGCGCCCATGCCATCTGTGGAATCACAGGTCGAAGAGCTCGTGCGCCCGCAGAGCTAGCGCATTTCCGGGTTCGCTCTGCGCGACGGAATTCTTGACCTGCTGCACCGTCGCAAGTACGATTCCTACCACCGTCCAATCCGAGCATAGGAGAAACAAGATATGTTTTGCTCGCGGTGCGGCTCGCATGTCTAGGATGTAGAGGCGCCGCCCGCGCAGCCGGTTTATCCAGCGTCAAGCGGGTCTCCCTCATTCCTGCGGCGAACGAGAAGAAGGAACGTGAACTTGGCGGGCGCTGCAAAGGCTCCGCGGTTCGGAGAATAAGCCAGGAGGAACAGTGAGCCGCAACGTTGACCTCTTCGATAGCACATACAGTCACTTTGAAGCCCAAGTGCTCGCGCGCGTCCGCGAGAAAACGTTTGGAGAGGACTTCGGCCAGAATAGCTGGACGACGGCCGCCGAGTATCGGCGCTGGGCCGATTGGCTCGGCCTTGACCGGAGTTCGCACGTGCTGGAAGTGGCCAGCGGTTCCGGAGGTCCTGCCATCTTTCTGGCTCAACTTCGCGGGTGTCGCATTACCGGGATCGAGATCAATCCACACGGAGTCGAGACGGCAACGAAGCGGGCGATGGCGGAAAATCTCGGTGACCGCGTCAGTTTCCGACAGGCCGATGCAGGCAAGAGATTGCCGTTCACAGATGAAGAGTTCGATGCCGTCCTGTGCGTGGATGCCGCGAATCACCTCGCTCATCGCTTGCAGGTATTGGAGGAATGGAATCGCGTTCTCAAGCCCGGCGGCAAGGCACTATTCACAGACCCAGTTGTCATCACCGGCCTGGTCTCGAATGAGGAATTGGCAGTGCGAAGCTCCATTGGCTACTTCCTGTTCTCGCCACCGGGCATGAATGAACATTTGATCGCGGAAGCCGGCTTCGAGATCGTCAGCCAGGAGGACGCTACCGAAAATGCGGCGATGGTTTCGAAACGCTGGCACGACGCCAGAGCAGAAGATCGCGACGGGTTAATCCGGATGGAAGGTGAGGAGCGTTACCTGAAGCTTCAGGAATTTTTTTTCGCCGTGCACCGTCTTACGTCGGAACGCCGCCTCTCGCGCTTCACCTACATCGCACAAAAGAGACGTTGACGGCGTTCTTGAGTGCGTTCGCCTAGATTGTGCTTTCGGCGCTTGTCTGCGGCCGGCTCTGCTTTGCGCTGCTGGAAAGTGCGCGCTCTGCGCGACGGAATTCTTGACCTGCTGCACCGGCGCAAGTACGATTCCTGCCACCGTCCAATCCGAACATAGGAGAAAGAAGAGATGTTTTGCTCGCGGTGCGGCTCGCAGGTGGCGGATGATGCGGCAGTGTGTCCTTCGTGCGGGCAGCCGACGGGCACGGGTACGCGGCGCGGCATTCCGCTGGCGCCGGCCGGCAATGTTCCTCCGGAAGCGGAAACGCCGGAACCGCCGCAGGAGATTTTTCGTGCACCGGCCGCACCGGACAATCCGCCGTTGCGCTACGCCGGCTTCTGGCTGCGGCTGGTGGCTTACATCATCGACTACATCATTTTTAACATTGCTTTCAGCTTCATATCGCTGCCGCTGATGGCGCGGAGCGGGCTGGCCTACTGGATGCAACATCAGCCGCAGACGCCGGAGCAGTTGATGGTGTTCTTGAACGCGTTCGCCCGGATTGGGCTTCTGGCGCTTTTCTTGAACTGGCTGTACTTTGCGCTGCTGGAAAGTTCGCGCTGGCAGGCGACGATCGGGAAAAAGACGCTCGGCCTCGAAGTGACCGATCTGGCCGGGCAGCGCATTTCGTTTGCCCGCGCGACGGGCCGCTATTTCGGCAAAATCATTTCGACGATGATTTTTTTCGTAGGCTTTTTCATGATCGGATTCACGGAAAAGAAACAGGGTTTGCACGACATGTTGGCCGGTTGTCTGGTCTGGCGAAAAATCTAAGCGCCTGATTTTTTCGCGAAAGGGAGCGTGCGCTATGTTCTGTTCGAGCTGCGGAAAATTGATGCCGGATGGTTCTGCGTTCTGCCCGCAATGCGGCCGCCCGTCCGGCGCGGCGGTTTCAAGCGCTTCCGCTGGCGCTGTTGCCGCTGCTGTGCCGGCGGTCGCGCCGCCGTATGTGCCGGCGTCTCCGGCAGGGCCGGTGGCGGCGGCCCCCGGACTTGTCTATGCCGGCTTCTGGCTGCGGCTGGTGGCTTACCTCATTGACGCGCTGATTCTTGGGCTTTGCTTCGGAACGGTCTTTGTCCTGCTGGCGATCGGCGCAGGGCTGGGAAACGTCCTGCAGAATCTGCAGAACGGCCCGGATCTCGCCCCGTTTTTCGCGGGCACATTTTTTGCGACGCTGATATTTTTCTTTCTGGCGACGTTCGTGGTTTCGTGGATCTATTATGCGTGGATGGAAAGCTCGCGCTTTCAGGGAACGCTGGGGAAAATGGCGCTGGGCCTGATTGTCACCGACATGCAGTGCCGGCCGGTGAGCTTCGCCCGCGCGAGCGGCCGCTTTTTTTCGCGGCTCATCACCAATCTCATTCCGCTTTTTATCGGCTACATCATGGCGGGATTCACGGAAAAAAAGCAGGCGCTTCACGACATCATCGCCAGCTGCCTGGTGCTGCGAAGAATCTGATTTTTGCTCCCCTATGACACGCGAAGAAGCCCTCAGACTCGCCGCGCAACTCGGGAACGCCATTAACGCGCACGACATTCCTGCAATCATGAACTGCTACGGCGAAAATGCCGCGATGAAGAGCCCGGTCTTCAACACGGTGCACGGCCGCGCCGCCATCGCGAAAACATGGGAGACGATTTTCGCCACGTTTCCGGATTGGCAAGTCGACCTTGCCGACGTGCTCGTAGACGGAGACCGCCTCGCGCTCCTGGGCTCGATTATGACCATTGATCGCAAAGGCTGGTTCGGCCTCCCGCCCTCGGGCGCGACGATCACGTACCGGGCCGTCGTTCTGCTCACCTTTGCGGACGGAAAAATCATCAACGACGAACGCGTCTACGATCTTGGCGCGGTGCTCGAACACGTCGAAAAGACGCGCATGGACCAGGAGCTGACCATGGCCGCCGACGTGCAACGGGCGCTTTTGCCGCGCACCGCGCGCAAGGGCGACTTCTATGAAGTTGCCGGCGGCTCGGTGGCGTGCCGGGCTATCGGCGGAGATTTCTTCGAGCTGATTGAGCTGCCGTCCGGGAGTTTTGCCGTGGCGCTCGGAGACGTTTCCGGCAAAGGTCCCGCGGCCGCGCTGCTTGCTTCGCTGCTGCAAGGAATGCTGAACAGCGAAGCGCGCCTCTCCAGCAGCCCCGCACAAACTCTTGCCAGCGAAAATCGGCTTCTGCTCGGGCGCAGCCTGGGGTCGCAGTTTGCTTCGCTGGTTTACGGAATCCTCTCGCGCGACGGCCGATTCCGTTACGCGAACGCCGGTCATAATCCTCCGCTCGCCTTAACGGGCAGCGGAGTATCGCGGCTCAACTCCGGCGGGCCGGTTTTAGGCATTTTCGGCGATGCCGTTTTTGAGGAAGGGTCGCTTCAACTGCACTCCGGAGATTCAATAATTATGTTCAGCGACGGAGTCACCGAAGCGCGCAATCCTCGCGACGAAGAATTTGGAGAGGAGCGCTTGATCAATTGCGTCGAGCTGTTGCACGGCCATGCGCCCGAAGAAATAGCACGGGCCATCGGTGGCGCGGTGAGCGAATTCAGCGAAGGCGCGGCGCCAAGCGACGACGTCACCATTGCCGTCACTCGCTTCCGCTAAGGCCGACGGATGAAATGCGGGTTCCGAGGGGCTTACACGCCCCAGCCGTAGGTTTCCGCCTCCACAGCGTGCTCGGCAAGGGCGGAAGAAATTTGCGCGGCCATTTCCGAGCAGCCAACGGTGCGCGAACCGCTCTCGGCGATATCCGGTGTGCGAAAACCGGCGTACAGCACGCCTTCGACGGCGGCTTCCACGGCGGCGGCTTCGCGCTCCAGGCCGCAGGATTCGCGCAAAAGCATGGCCGCGCACAGAATTGCGCCGATGGGATCGGCGGAATCCTTTCCCGCAAGTTGCGGCGCGGAACCGTGAATGGGTTCGTACAATGCCGAGCCGTTTCCGAGACTCATGGAAGGAATCAGGCCGATCGAGCCGGCGAGAGCAGCGGCTTCGTCGCTCAGAATATCGCCAAACATATTGGAGGTCAGGATGACGTCGAATTGCGCCGGGCGCAGCACGAGTTGCAAAGCGGCGTTGTCGACGTAAATGGATTCGAGTTTCACTTCCGGAAAATCCCGTGCGAGCCGCTCGACGGTTTTTCGCCACAAGCGGGAGCTGGCGAGGACGTTGGCTTTATCAATGCCGGCGAGGCGCTTGCGTCGGGCTGCGGCGCGGCGAAAGGAATACTGTGCTACGCGCTCAATTTCCTTTACGGAATAAAATTCCGTGTCGGCGGCGAATTCCTCGGCGCCGGAGCCGCCTGATCGGCGCTCGCCGAAATAAATTCCTCCGGCGAGCTCGCGAATGATTTCCATGTCCACGGATTCGTTTTCGCGGAGGCGCACCGGGCACATCGAGCGCAGAGGTTCGAGGAGCTTCACGGGACGGACGTTGATGTAGAGGCCGAGTTCCTTGCGCAAGCGCAACAGGCCGGCTTCGGGACGCCGCGCCAGCGGCTGCGAATCCCATTTGGCTCCGCCGACGGCGCCGAGCAGCACGGCGTCCGCCTTGCGGCAGGCGTCCAGCGTTTCGGCGGGGAGCGGGTCGGCGCAACGGTCAATCGCCGCTCCGCCAAAGGGCAGGTCCACAAATTCGAAGCGGTGGCCAAAGGCCCTGGCGCACTGGCGCAGAACGGAAACGGCCGCGCGAATCACTTCCGGGCCGATGCCGTCTCCGGCAACGACGGCAAATGTTTTTTTCACTGCGGTCATGCTTCGCTCGCCGCGAGGTTCACGCTTGTTTCCGTGTTGTGATGCCGATTTTCGCGCCGCGCCTGATGAATGAAGGTCAGCAGGTCGCGGTCGGTCACTTCTTTGGATGCGTCCGCGAGGTCCATAGCCGACCGGTAGCACTGCGCCAGTTCATTATCGTTCAAATGATAGCCGAGTTCCTCGAAACGCGTGCGGAGTGCGTTGCGTCCCGAATGTTTTCCCACCACCAGCCGCCGGGCGGGAACGCCGACGGCTTCCGGCCGAATGATTTCATAGGTCAGCGGATTTTTGAGGATGCCATCCTGATGGATTCCGGCTTCGTGCGCAAAGGCATTTGCGCCGACAACCGCTTTGTTGGGCGGAACGGAAATTCCGGTAACGTCGGACAGCGCGCGGCTCGCGGAGTAAATTTCTTCGAGCCGGATATTGGTGCGCACGCGGAAAAAGCTTTGACGCACGGCGAGCGCGACGGCCAATTCCTCGAGGGAAGCGTTTCCGGCGCGCTCGCCGATGCCGTTCAGGGTGCATTCCACCTGGCGGGCGCCGGCGCGAACCGCGGCGAGGGAATTCGCCACGGCAAGCCCGAGATCATTGTGGCAGTGCGCGCTCAAAATAATTCCATCGTTCCGTCCCAAATGAGCGCGGACGCGATGAAAAATGGCGCCGTATTCCTCCGGCGTGCTGTAGCCGACCGTGTCCGGGATATTGAGAATTGTGGCGCCGGCCTCCGCTGCGGTTTCCATGACCTCGAGCAAAAAGCGAATGTCGCTGCGGCTGGCGTCTTCGGCGGAAAACTCGACTTCCGCGCAGTGCTCCTTTCCGTAGCGCACCCAGCGCGCGACGGCCTCGAGCGCTTCGGCGCGGGTCATGCGCAGCTTGGCGTGCAAATGCAAATCCGAAGTCGCCAGGAAGACATGCAGCCGCGGCATAGCCGCGGGCTCGAGCGCAGTGAGGGCCGCTTCCACGTCCTCGCGACGCGCGCGCGCAAGCGCCGCTACCTTTGTCCGGCGAATCGCCGCCGCGACCGCGCGCACCGATTGCAGTTCGCCTGCGGAGGCAACCGGAAAACCGGCCTCGATGACGTCCACGCCGAGATTTTCGAGCTTGCGCGCGAGCAAAAGCTTTTCCTCGCCGCTCATCGAAAATCCGGGCGATTGCTCTCCGTCGCGCAGCGTGGTATCGAAAATGTGAACGGTATCCATAATCCTCCCCGCCATTTGACAGTAGAGCGCGCGGTGCGGACATTCGTCCAATTTATAATTCTTCTATGCTTTATAATTGTGCTTTATACTGCCGCAGCGGGTGAACGGAGTACGCCTATGGACCTTGCTTCGCTGCAGGTGTTTTTGACCGTCGCGCAGGAGCGCAGCTTCTCCCGCGCCGCGGAAAGGCTCTACCGCACGCAGCCTGCGGTTAGCATTGCGGTGCGCAAACTCGAGGATTGGGCGGGGCAGCCGCTGCTGGTGCGCGGCACGGGCGCCGGAAAGCTGACCGAAGCGGGCGCGCTGCTGGTCGAGTACGCCGAGCGCATGCTCAATCTTCGCTCCGAAGCGCGGCGCAGCCTTGAAGATCTCGCCGGAATGCGCCGCGGCCGGCTTTCCCTGGGCGTGAACGAAAGCTCGATCCACGCTCTGCTGCCTGCGCTGGCGCGCTTTCGCCGTAAATACCCCAAAGTGGAGATCGCCATCCACCGGGTCTATTCGCGCGATATTCCGCGCGAGATACTAAATTATCGCCTGGACCTGGGCGTGGCATCGTACCGCCCGCCGGACGAGGCTCTGACGGTGCTGGAATTTCTTCGCGACGATCTGGCTTTTGTGGTTCACCCGCGGCATCGTCTGGCGCGGCGGCGCAGCGTTTCGATACGCGAATTGGGGGCTGAGAGTTTCGTCGCCCACATCGTTTCGTCGCCGTACCGGCAGCAGGTGATTCAGCTCTTCGCCAGCCATCGCGTGCCGCTGCGCTTGAGCGTAGAGCTGCCCACCATTGAAAGTATCAAGCGCTTTGTCGGCATGGGCATGGGCGTGGCCATTGTTCCGCGCATGTGCGTGAAGGCGGAAGTGGACAGCGGAGACCTGAAGGAAGTGCGCATCCGCGAGATGCGTTTGCACCGCGAACTCTATCTGATTTTTCGCCGCGACCAGCCGCTGTCGCAAAGCGCCGAGGCGTTCATGCGATTGCTGCGAACCAAAGCACCGGCGCCGCCCGCCAATGGCCGCCGACCGGCTTGAAGTTTCATCCTGGGGCGGAAGCGTCGCGCATTTCGTCGAGCGCCATGCCGATGCGTTTTAATCCTTCCTGCAGCAGTTCGGTTTTGCCGCCGATTCCGATGCGAAAATGTTGCGGCATTTCGAAAAAACGCCCCGGCACGACCGCGGTTTCGTATTTTTCGCGCAGCAACCGGCAAAAAGCGTCCGCGTTTCCGGAAAGCAGCCGCGGAAATGCGATCGTTCCAGCCTCCACGCGAGCGCACATCAGATCGCGCCGCGAATCGAGGAATTTCTGCAGAATCGGGCGGTTCGTCTCGAGGCGCGTCCGCGCATACTGCGTAATCTCGCTGAGGTGATCCAGCGCAATCACACTCAGCAATTCCGCCACATGCGCGGGAATCACTCCGTGCAAATCATTGATGCGCCACATCCGCTCGGCAAGCGCGCGGGGCGCGAGTATCCACCCGCAGCGCAGCCCGGAAAGGCCATAGGCTTTGGTAAGGCTGCTGGTGACGATGAAATTTTCGCCGAGATGGAATGCGCTCGACACTCCGGCGTCGAAGCACGCCTCCAGATAGACCTCGTCCACCAAAACGTACGCGCCGCGGCTCTTGGCAATTTCTCCAATCAACCGCAGATGATTTTCCCGGGTGCGCGCGCCGCTCGGATTATGCAAGTTCGCCACCATCACCACGCGGGTCTGGCCGGTGATGTGCCGCTCGACTTCGCGCGAGTCCAATTCGAATCCCGCCTCGAAATGCCGCGGGAACCTGCGCACCTTTGCGCCTAGGAATTCCGCCGTGGCAAGCAACGGCTCATAGGTGGGCTGCTCAATCAGCACTTCCTCGCCGGGGTCGAGCAGCGCGGCCAGCGCGAGGTAGTTGGCCATGGAAGTTCCATTGGCGGCGACGACGCACTCAGCGGGCACGCCTTTCCGTTTCGCCAGCCGCTCCTGCAGCGGCGGATAGCCGTAGCTTCCGCCAATCGAAATTTCGAGATCTTCGATTTTCACGGGCAGTTTGGCTAGAGGATAGCCATCCAGCCCGCTGGTCGCCAAATTGTATTTCGCGCCCGAACGCAGCTTGGCCCATTCCAGATAGACGGAACGCATTTCTCTTCGCGAAGTCATGCGAGGCTTACCTTTTTTTTCTTCCGTCGGCTCCACAAAAAATAGGCGGGTACGCCCGCAAACAGAATCCCGAATCCCGCCGCCGTGTTTCGCGGATATTTGAAAAGGGTGTTCAGCACCACGAGCCAGCAAGCCGCCGTAAAAAGAGCCGTGGTCACCGGATGGCCCGGCATGCGGGCGAACCGGCCCGCTGCATTTTGCGCGGCGAGTTGCGGCCGTTTGCGAAACGCGAAAATGCAGGTGGCGGTCAGTCCGAAGAATAAAAAGTCCATGGAAACCACGTAACTCAAAATCTGATCATACCGTCCGGAAAGCGCAATGAGAATGGTGGCGAGTCCCTGCAGCGCAATCGCCACGACCGGCACGCGGCGGCGCGGGTCAACCCAGGCCACCGAACGAAAAAACAGTCCGTCTTCGGCCATGGCGAAGTAGACGCGCGGCGCCGTCAAGATTGACTGGCTCAAAAATCCCAGGGCGGAAATGGTGATGCCGACGGCGATGACGGCCGCGCCCCTGGTGCCGACGGCGGCCAGCATTACCGCCGAAGCCGGCGTGCCGGTGTGTGCGAGCCCCGCGGGCCCGAGGACGCAAACGCAAACGAAATTCACCGACAAATACAAAACGATCACGCCCGCCACGCCAATCACCAGCGCACGCGGCAGATTTTTTCGCGGTTCGCGAATTTCTTCGGCGACAAAATTCGAAGTCTGCCAGCCGCCGTAAGCAAACAGCACCGGCACCAGCGCCGCGCCGATCGCGGTCAGGAGATTGAATGACACCGGGCGGTCCAGCATCGCGTGCGATGGTCCGCTCGAAAATGACGGGCCATGCCGCGCCAGAAAAACTGCGCCGGCAGCAACCAGCGCGGCTATGGCGGCAATTTTCAGAATCATCAGCACGCTTTGCACCGTGCTTCCCGCGCGCACGCCCAAACAATTGATCGCCGTGAAAATCGCGACCGCCAGAGTCGCAACCGCGCCGTCGCTCCAGTGCAGCGGGACAAATTCGAGGAAATATTTCGCGAAAGTCACCGCGACCGCGGCCATTCCGCCGGTCTGAATCACCAGAAGCAGAACCCATCCGTACAGAAACGCCAGAGCGGGATGGTAGGCCTCGCGCAAATAGGCGTACTGTCCGCCCACGCGCGGCATGGTTGCGGCCAGTTCCGCCCAGATGAACGCTCCGCCGAGCGCAATCACGCCGCCAATGGCCCAGGCGCTCAAAATCAGCGCCGGAGTATGCACCTGCTGGGCGACCACGTACGGATTGATGAAGATGCCCGCGCCGACGATTCCGCCCATCACAATCATCGTGGCGTCAAAAAGACCGATGCGCTCCGCGAGTCCGGAGATCGTCACCGCACCGTTTTTTTCTTTTTCTGAATTTTCCATGCCCAAGCCGCCGCCCTTCATCCACACAGGCAGCTTCGCCGCGTGACTTTATCACTGCTCGCGCTTTGGCCCTAGCGCGGTCCCGATTTCCGCTCCTGCCGCGGCGGATGTACCGGCCTGCGCAAGTTAACTGACTCGATACGCAGCCGCGAATAATTTCATGTGCCGCCCGCAGGCAGGGCATTATCCGGGTTGGGGAGCATCCATGGCTTGGGACAAAATATTCGGCCGGGGAGGGTCCGCTCCGGCGAAAATTGCTGAGGCTTCCGCAATCCCTGCGACACCGGCGGCAGATTCAGCCGCATCCGAAACGAAACGCCAAAATCGCCGCAGCAAACGCGTTTTCATCTCCATAGGCGCGCTGGTGAAATTCCAGCGCGGCGGGCAGACCCATGAAGAGGAGGTCGTCACCGAGGCCGTAAACGCACACGGCTGCTTGCTTCGCCTCGGCGCAGTGCCGGAGCGCGAGCAAAAACTTGTTCTCGTCAATCTGAAAAGCGGCGAGAGCGCCGAATGCCGCGTGGCCTACGTGGGCCACTCGGAGGGAGGAAAAACCAAGGTCGGCATAGAGTTTGTCGGCTCCGCCGAACGTTTCTGGCACATTGCGTTTCCGCCGGACGGCTGGAACCCCGCTGATTTCAGAGACTCATTCGCAGAAGCCGCAGCTCCGCATCCCCAAAGGCGCGTTTAGGTCCGCGCAGTTCGACCGTTTCCTCAAGCCTCGCGAAAAATCCCGCCCTGCGGGGCACACTTTTCGCGTCTTCGCTTTCCAATGGGATGCCGCGCAAAGGGTTAGTTCACGCTACGAGGACACACTGCGGAACATCGTCAAAAGCCATCGTCCCCGGCTGCACCCCGCCGCCCGACCCCATTTTGTTTGGCCTGCTCATCATGTCCACTGCATCGGAACCGCACGTCCCGCACCGCCCATGGCGATCGAGGTCCGTCGGCACGCGGCAGTCCGCGCACCACCAATTGCGGTTCACCCAAGTTTGTTCGATAACTACGCCTGTGTATGACATGCCTCCATTCTGCGGGACACGCTCCTGGAGGTCGATAGGAGCGAAGTCACTTTTTATTCCTGAGGATTTCGGTACAAAGGTACTAAACCTATGGCCCTTTGCCCTCCTGTTTCAATGTGAAACATTCTCTTTGGAATGAGAACCTTAGCAGAAAATCAGCCTTGGAGAAGCGCCCTGTGGAAAACTTCACGGTTCGGGCTCAGTCGCGAAAAGTACTAATCAGCTCTTCCGCGCAGATGGCTCCTTGCGGCGTTTCCTCATGTTTGAAGTACACAAACGCTGCGCCTGTTTTTGATTCTTTCGCCAGCCGCGTTTTCAATCGCGCCAGCTCTTTCGCCGAATACTCTGCCTTGCGCAACCGCAGATAGAGGAAATCCGCGGTGCGCACTTCCGGCGTTTCCAGCTTTTCACTCTCCGCCTGGCACAGCGCCACGTTCCGCGCCTGAAGCGCAGCGTATATCTCTTCACAAAACCACGATGCGTCGCGAAACTCAAACGTGCAGCGCAGGCCGGGCGGTAATTCCTCCAGGAAAATTTTCAGCAATCCGGCATCGCATTTCAAATTCGGCGGCAATTGAAAGAGCACCGGGCCGAGCTTTCCGGCATCCTCGAGCGGCCGCAGCGAAGAAACAAGTCGCGCCACCCAATCACGCGTCTCCCGCAGGCGTTTGATATGCGTAATCATCTGATGCGCTTTCAGCGCGAACTTGAAATCCTCCGGCGTTGCTGCAATCCAGCCCTCCAGCAGTTTTTCGGTCGGAAACCGGCGGAAGGTGTAATTCACTTCCACAGAATTGAGCCGCGTGGCGTAATAGCTCAGGAATTTTGCCGAAGGCAGCTTCGCCGGGTAAAAATCGGGCTTCCAGCTCGCATACGACCACCCCGAAGTTCCGGCATATATTTTCCTCATGTTGGCCTCACTGCGCCCTCTCCCGGCCGCTTCGGCTTTCTGAATTTGCCGGCTGCGCCCGATGAGCTGATTCCTTGCAAACTCAGAGTTCCGCAACGCTTTTTTCTAATTTTCGCGCAATGTCTTCGGCGCTCTCGCCCGCTGCGAATTTCACCGGCGCGCCGATCGTCACTTTCACCGATCGCCTCGGCACCGGTTTGAGCCGCAGCCATGGATTGGTGAGCCGCGCCTGCGCTAATTCCCACAGACCGTCAATGCGCACGGGCACCACCGGCAAATTCAAATTCGTCGTCAGCAATCCGATTCCACCGCGAAACGCCTGCATTTTTCCGTCTTTGGTCCGCTCGCCTTCCGGAAACACGAGGACGTTCCATCCCTCATCCGCCAATTCTCCCGCAAACGCAAAGCTCTGCCGGAATCCGGTCTGCTTGGGCAGCGGGAACACATTGAAAAGCGCAATGACCAAAAAATAATTCATCCGGTTGACGATGCGCAAAAACCAGTTCCTTCCCGAAGGATGCCGCATGCCCCACAGTCGTTCGGCCTCCATCGCCGTTGCCAGCCGGTGACGGAGTCGCGGCGGCAGCGCTGCGAGCACGCACCCAATGTCCACGTACGTCACGTGATTGGAAATCACCAGCACCGGTGCGCGCACATTGCGCAGATTTTCCCGCCCGCGAATTTCCGGTCGCGCCAGAAGAATCGTCGCCGGCCACGTTAGCGCGTAATACACCGCAAGGCGAATCCAGGTGATTGGCCAGCGCTGCGCCCAGCGCGGAAACTGGTGTGTCTGCGGACGCGCACGCGGTTCGCGCAGCAGGCTTTCCATTTCGCCGACGGTCTTTGCTTCCGCAAACCTCGTCTCGCTCAAGTCCACCTGATATTTTTCTTCGAGCGCGCTCATCAATTCCACGCGATCAAGCGAACTCATCTGCAAATCTGTCTCGAGATTTGCGGTTGTGCTCACGCCTTTTCGCCCGGTCACGCGCGCCACAAAATCAGCAAAGGATCCCGAACCGCTCGCTGCCGGAGTTTCCGTTTTTACCGGTGCGCCAAATTCCTTTGCCGCCGCTTCGCGAATTTTCGAGAGCATCGGCTTTTGCGTCGGCGTCCGCGGGAAATCCGGTTCTTTCCAAACCATCCAGCGCCGCATCCGCTGATACTCCGCCAGTTGCGTGTTCCCCTGTTCTACGATTTGGCTGGCATCAGCGTTTTCATTTTCGAGCAGCAGCACCGCGCACGGCTCCGCATTTCCATCCCGCTCAATTCCGACCACCACCGCGTCGCGCACGCCCGGCTGTTTGCGCAGCGCCGCTTCCAAATCCTCGGGATAGACATTCATCCCCGCCGGCGTGACAATCACATTTTTTTGCCGCCCTTTGAAGTACAAATTTCCCTGCGCATCCATTTCCCCCAAATCGCCGGTGCGAAACCATCCTTCTTCACCTGTCACCGGCTCGAGCGTCTGTCCCTGCCAGTAGCCGCCGGCCACATTTTCTCCGCGAACCAGAATTTCGCCTTCCCGGCTCAGTTTCAATTCAATTCCCGGCATCAGCTTTCCAATGGAACGCTTCCCCGCATGAAAGGGATTGTTCACGCTCACCAACGAAGTGGTTTCCGTCAGCCCATATCCCTGCACGACCGCATAACCAAGCCGATTCCAGAAAATCTCCGCGCTCTCCGGCAGCGCCGCGCCTCCGGATATGAACGCCCAGAATTTCCATCCGAACCTGCGGTGAATTTTTCGGAAACGCCACACGCGCCGCAAGAACTTTTCGCCGTCCGCTCGTGCGAAATTCTCGCGGAATTTCTCCGCCCGCCCTGCCGCCTCGACTTCCCGCTCGACCTGCCCTGCGAGCGACTCGATCACGCGCGGCACCGTCACCACCGCGGTCACGCGCTCGCGCAGAATGATCCGCGACACTTCCGCCGGACTCATCGTGTCCAAAAAAATCACCGTCCCGCCCAGCAGCGGCGGAATGAACATGCCCATCAACTGCCCGAACACGTGGCTCAGCGGCAGCAGGTCCAAAAACCGCAGTGGATGAAAAAACCGTTCCCACTTCAGATAAGGACGGATCTGCGCCTCCATGGGCTCGATGTTTGCCAGCATGTTGCCGTGCGTGAGCACCACGCCGCGCGGCTCCGCCGTAGTCCCGGAAGTAAAAACAATCTCCAGCGGATCTCCGCGCGCGGCTTTTTGCGGCTCAAATCGCGCGGCCGCGCCGCGCCATTCCGCGGCGGTCAGCTCCTCGAGCAGGATTTCCGGGCGTCCGATTTTGCCGACGTGCAATCCGCGCGAATGAATGACCAGCCCCGCGTTCACCGTCAGCGCCACGCGCGCCGCGAAACTCGCATCCGCCGCTTGGTCCATCGGCACGACCACAACTCCCGCCAGCACGCACCCGAAAAATGCCGCCACCCACTCGGCGCAATTCTCTCCCCACAACAGCACGTGCTCGCCCCGCCGCACGCTGCGCTCACTCAATTGCTTCGCAAAATTCCGCGCCACCCCTGCCACCCGTGCGTACGACCACCGCTCCATGCGGTAGCCGCGCCGGTGCGCGATCGCGTTCTCCTTGCCACGGCGCCCATACTCCTCGATGAATTCAATCAGCGATTCCCGCCGTGCATTGGCGGCGGCGGCTTTCGGGCCGGCGTTTTGCTCGGGTGCCATTCCGTCGAACAGTTTCTCTTATCCGGCGCAATTTTTGTACTGAACGGTCTCTTTGTACCCAGAATGCTTGGGTGCCTGGCCGCGGCCGGCTGGATTCAGCCAGAAACAAAAAATCAAGCTAAAAAAAACAAAAACCCGGCGGCAGATTCCTCTGCGCCGGGGCCTTGCGATTTCTCGCTGTAATTTCGCTAGGGATTCTTCTTCGCCGTATCCTGATTCGGGTCGCCCGAAGTCGCCGCGTTGGCCGCAGCCTGATAGCGCGTCAGGTACGGCATAAACGGCGTAACCTCAAACGGCATTTTCTCGCGCGCCGAAAGCAGTTGCACCGGCTTGGTCTTCGCCAGCGTCACCGAATCATCCCACGGATTCAAAATAATTCGCGAACCCAGCGGCAGTGCCGCCACCTGGTCCACTTTTGTGGGCTGCAATTGCGGAGACGCCTGCATCAAGCGGTCCGCCATATACACGCGGTTCCCCAGATTCGCGCTGATGAGATGCGGGATCTGTTTCTGTTCCGACGCCAATTGCTTCAGGAAAAGTCCGGCCTGCCCCAATTGGTTTTTGTACGGAGAATTCTTCAGCAGCTCAATTGCTTTATCCGCCGCGATTTTTTCCTCTGCCGGCGAAGTCTTGAACGACATTCTCCGGAGCGTTTCGGCCCGCGACATCATCGTCGTATCGTTGAATGAATAGCGGTCCGGCAGCGTCTGCCCGGTGATTACCGAGGCCAGTTCGTGCGCCAGAATCGCCGCCAGACTGGGTTCATCCGGAAGCACGTCCAGCAATCCGCGGGTCAGTACAATCGTATGCCCGATGGTAAAAGCTTCGAGGGTCGAAGTGAGCATCACGCGGCAGCGAACACTCGGTTCGATGTCCAGATTGTTGGTCACCTCCAGATTGTTCACCACCGTGTCCATCACTTTGTCCACGGGTCCTGGAGGCGCCACGATTCCATTCCGTTGCAAGCGCCCCAGCACGTTGTCTTCGCCCTCGCGCTGCCATTCCCGCTCCGCCATTACCGGCGAAACGGTCTGCGATTCCTTCGCCTGATCCTCAATCGGCTTTGACGACTCAATCTGCAAACTGCTGAATGTGGTCTCCTGCTGCCCCAAATTCAGATCGTAGCCCCACAGGCGCGTCTGCGAACGATACTGCACGTGTCCGTACGGAAAATCTTTCAGGTTCGATTCCGCGCTGTAGATGTAAGTGGGCACCCACAAATTCGGGCCCACATTTGTGCGCCAGCTATCGAAGTGCAGATTCCATCCGAAGGCCGGCCTCTGCGGCACAAAAATCCCATTGAAGCGCACTATCGTGAAGTCTTGATCCTCCACCCAAATCCGCCCCAGGAACCTGCCGTTTCCCGAATGCGGCAAGGGCGTCACATCGAACACATAGGTGCGCACCGCGCCCAGAAATTGCTGCCGCACATACGTGAATTTGTAATGTTGCAGGTCAAAATAAATCGGATCCACCCAAATCATCTGCAAAAAGCCCGCCGGCACATAGGTGTTGCCGAGCAGTGAAGTCAGATCTTTGATCGGGTTGATCTTGTTTTTCCATCCGGCATTCAGATCCGGCAGCATATTGCGGTCCACCACACCCCGGTTCAGCTCCGCCACGCCCAGGTAATAGTGGTCCCGCATCGGAACTTCGCCCAGTTGCGGGTCCCATCGCATGTCCTGAATGTAGGTTTCCACAATCGGGTCGTAGTGCCGCAGCGTTGCGACTTCCTGATGCTCTCGGAGGATGATGTTGTTAACGAGCTCGCTTAGCGTCGTTGGGTGGCTGATGATTTGCAGTTGCTGTGCCGGCTGCGCTTGCCCTGCGGGCGCCTGAGTTTGTGCGAACGACGTTCCCGCCAGGCATACTGCCGCGACCACGACGAGAATACTGCGCTTCCCCCTCCACATGAAATTCCCCCCTCAGTCCATCAGTACGCTAGTTCGAAATTGATTCGAACGGTCGCGGGAAAATCCACTGGCTGTCCATCCTGCTTCGCGGGTTTGAATTTGATTTCGCGCGCCGCAATCTCTGCATTCTGGTCCAGCCCGTAACCTAGCCCCTTTACAACGCGCAAAACCTCGACCTGGTCCGTGGCCTTAAAGACCACCTGCAGCACCACTGCGCCCTGAATCTTGTTCGCTCTTCCCTCAGCAGTGTACTGCGGTTTCGGTTTGTACAAAATCACCACCGGCGTCTCCTGCGGCGCCTGCGGCGCCTGTTTCACGCGCGCTGTGGGGCCGGTCACCTGTTCCGCGCCGAACCCTCCCACCTGCACGCTTCCTCCGTTTCGCCGGCCGCCGGCAATCGCGGTTTGGTTTCCAAACCCCGCGCTCGCCACGACTCCCTCGCGGCCCTTCGCCCCGCCCCTTCCGTTTCCTTTTCCGGGACCTTCCGGCAAATTGAAACTGCCGGCGGCATTTATATCCACCGGATGCAGTTGCTTTCGGGTTGTTTCTGGTAGCCCGTTCGGATCGCCAAATCCGCCCGTCTGTACCAGCGTCTCCGGATTCGTAATCTTCGGCATCGCCGAGCTGCCCAGTGAATTCGTCTTAACGTCCGGAACCATTTGCGCCCACTCGTTGATTCGCGGCGCAGGAGTCGGATTGTGTACGACCCGTGGATGCACGACGTTCAATCTCTGGAATACCGGCTCAAAAACTTTCACTTTCGGCGGATCGGGTATCATCGGCTTCGGCACCGGCCTTGGCGTGAGCACTCTTTTCACCGGCATCAGCCTCGGGCGCACTCGCGGCTGCGGCTTGTATTGTGGGATATACGGAACGTCAATTCTCATTTCCACGTATTGCTTCGCCTTGACCATCTGCTTCGGAAACAGCGCCGGAATCCACAACGCGCAGAGCAGCACCACAAATTCGATTCCAAATCCCGCCCCCATCGAACGCCAGCGCGGCTCCCCCGATGCCAGCAGTGTAAATGCCTGCTCGCCGCCGCCGCTCTCATCATGGCGGTTCGGATGATTCCGGTTTGAAGACATTTATCCCTGTTTCCTTCCTAATTCGTGGTCATTCGTGCGCAGGCAATTGTAGTACTAGGCATATGACCCTAGTGAATAGTACGATTGTACCGGCATGAAACTTGGTTGCCCTATCCTACACTCCAGCTTCTTTCTTCTTAAGCCTTCTCTTGATTCAACCCGAAATTTTGCTCTGGGTTGCGTCCCGGTATTCGGAAGCTCGGCTGCCCGCCGTCCGCTCATAATCCAGCTAACCCGGTGAGATTCCAGCACGATTCGCTCCATTTCGGCACATTTCTCGAGCACGAGCATTGCTATACCATCTCAAGGCCGGTTCTTCCTGCTGTCAATCAGGCTCCGAGTGTATGTGCTGCCAGAGAAATTATGGACTTACGTCATAGTACTCGGCATCCTCGGGGTTCGCGAAACCCGCTCTTACAATGAACTTCCTACTCGCGCTGTGCAATTTTGACGGGCCGTTTCCTTTTTTCACCACTTCATTTCACCGCGAGACTCGGTTCGGTTTCTCACGGATTAACATCGATGGAAAAACAGAGTCATAAAATTCACTGCGTCCGGGAATTTGAAACAGGAAGAGAAACCGTTTGGGCTGGGTCTGAACGTGGAACTTTCGGTTGTGTGAAGCTGCGCTTCAACTTGCTCGTTTCCCCGCAGCGACGTCAGAGAATTAAAGACCGACGCGGAGTTTCCTCCGCGCCGGTCCATGTTCGAGCGATGTTGCCTAGGCGTTTGGTTCAATCAGCAAGTACGCGGTCACATTCGGCTGACCTCTCGGCCGCACCAGCAAGAGCACGGGCTGGTCGCCGGTTCCGCTCACCGCGTTCCGGTAATCGGTCACATTGTTCACCGGCTTGTGATTTACTTCCTGAATCACATCGCCTCTTTGCAGGCCGCTTTGTGCGGCAACGCTGTTCGGATCCACGCCGGCAACCACCACGCCCTTGATTCCTTCGGGCAAATTCAGTTGCTGCGCGATATCCGGCGTAATGTTCTCCACGCGCACGCCCTGCATCGCTTTTCCGGTGCTCGAGGAATACGATTGGCTGTTATTCTGTGACTGCCCGGGCTGCGCTCCCAGATTTTCCGGCCTCGTGCCAAGAGTTACAGGCACTGTAAAAGTTTTCCCGTCGCGGAAAACTTTCAGCCGGACCGTCGTCCCCGGAGCCGTCGCTGCGATGCGCGCGGTCAAATCGCCCGAGCCGCTCACCGGCTCTCCGTTTAGCGCCAGCACAACGTCCCCGCGCTTTAGGCCGGCTTTCGCCGCCGGCGTCCCAGCCTCTACCTGGTCGAGGAGAGCGCCAGTTCCGCCGCCCGTGTATCCGAAAGCTTTCGCAAGCCCGGGCGTCAGATCGCTTATGTACGCGCCCAAATATCCGCGCTCCACTTTCCCGTGCTGAATCAACTGCTCCATGATGTGCCGCGCCATGTTGATCGGAATCGCAAATCCGATTCCTTCATTTCCGCCTTCGCCGCCCATCCCGCCGCCGCTGGAGAGAATTGCGGTATTAATCCCGATCAAATTTCCGTGCAGGTCGATCAGCGCTCCGCCGGAATTTCCCGGATTAATCGCCGCGTCGGTCTGCAAGAAGTCCGTGAACGCGCCTTGCGCCTCGCCTTGTATGGCGCCGCTGGGAAGGCTTCTTCCCGTAGCGCTGATGATTCCCATGGTTGCCGTTTCGCCGATGCCAAACGGATCGCCAATCGCGAACACCACATCGCCCACGTGCAGATCCGACGAATTTCCAAACGTCAGCGTCGGCAATCCTGTCGCCTCAATCTTCACCACCGCGATATCCGTCAGCGGATCGGCGCCCACCACCTTGCCGGTAAATTTCCGGTTGTTCCAAACCACCTGGATGTTCTGCCCGTGCGCAATTACGTGATTGTTCGTCAGAATGTAGCCGTCGGGATTGATAATCACTCCCGAGCCCAGGCTCACTTCCTTTTCCGTCTGCGGCTGCTGCGGGCCGAATCCAAACTGATTCCCGAAAAACTGCCGGAAGAACGGATCGTTGAAAATATCCGGCATGCCGCTTCGCACATGAATCACATGCGTCGTCGAAATATTCACCACCGCAGGCAGAGCCGGCTGCACCACGGACGCGAATCCGTTGGCGAAAGCGCCCAGCCTCACCGGATCCACAGAATTCGCCACTTTTACCGGCACCGCCGGCGCGCCGAACACTTTCTGGCTCGCCCAGCGCACCGCCCACGTTCCAAACACCGCTCCCGCAATCAGAGCAACGACTAAAATTGCAATCGCGACTCCCCGTCGCAGATGAAGTACCTCCCTGCTCATGTCACTCCTCCTCAATTCCTTCGGGCACTCGTGCCCGCTCTGAATTTATGGACGTACCAGCCCCAAAAAGGTTTTCTCGTTTTGCTGTCTGAGTCTTTCCGCGTTGCCGCGGCCATCTTTGGTTTTTTTGCAAAATTCCCGTCAACGAACCGGCGGGTAACCTCTCTCCGTCAAAAGCCTGCGGACTGCTTCGCGCGGTTTCCCGTCTGTTCCATTGCGGTTTTTTTTAAACTCCGGGCAACAGTTAGTTAGATGCATTCTGCTCGTTTTGTGTTCTCGCTAAATTGTACTCCAATTCCTTGGATGCGGCTCAATCCCTCGCCCGATCGATTTCAAGCCAAGCTCTGGCCCTGCAATCTTCGCTCCACGCAACTCCCCTTCAATCATCCGGATACGGCGATCGACGGCAATGCTCCGCGTCGCGCGCATCCGACGGAGGCAAATGGCCCGTGAATTCGCCGCTCGCACCGTTCGGGGCATCGGTCGCCTGTGCTGTTTCTGATGCTTGCGCTACTCTCTTCGATTTGCCAGAATGTCCCGCGCCAAATTCACGCTGCCGAATCGCGCACCGACGAGAAAATTTCGATTCGCATGGGACTCGTGCGTTTTTTACCCTGCGGAATTTTCGCGGCGCCAGTTTTCTCGCAGCACGCAAAAGGAATCACAAAAATGAAACGCCAGCCTCTCGCCGTTTTCGCCCTTTTCCTTCTTACGGTCATAATTGCGGGACTTTTCGCCGGCGCCGGTGTCCTCGCCGCCGCGCAGGATATCGCCGTCGCTCCGCGCCTCAATGACGGCACGCGTCCCGCGCTCTCCGCCATCGCCGGCCAGGGCATGATGGATTCTCACGCCTACAAATATCTCGAAAATTTGAGCGACGACATCGGCCCGCGCGTCACCGGCTCGGCCCGCTGCAACGAAGCCATCCAGTGGGGCCTCGCCACCATGAAAAAAATCGGCCTGCAAAACGTCCACGCCGAACCCTGGCAGCTTTTCCGCGGCTGGAAGCGCATCTCCGCCTCCGCCGAAATCGTTTCTCCCGCGCGTCATCCGCTTATGGTTGACTCCATGGGCTGGGTCGGCTCTACGCCCGAGGGCGGCGTTACCGCCGAAGTCGTTCCCGTCAACGTCTTCAATCTCCAGCAGGAAATCTCGCAAAATTCCTCCAACTGGCGCGGCAAAATCCTCCTCGCCGTGCAAAAGGGACCGCGCCCGTCGAACGGCATGTCCGGCTTCGGCCAGTTCGGTCTCTTCCTCCAAAAGGCGCAAGACGTCGGCGCCGTCGCCGTCATCGGCGGACAGGGCGGCGCGAAATCTCAGGGCATGAATCTCACCCATACCGGCATCCTCGGATTCGCCAAGTCTTACGATATTCCCGTGGTGAGCATCTCCGCCGAAGGCCAGGATCTCCTCGAGCGTTTCCTCGACCGCGGCAAAACCGTGCGCGTGCACATCAACGTGCAGAATCGCTTCACGAATGGCCCCGTCAGCACCGCCAACGTGGTCGGCGAAATCGTCGGCACAAAATATCCAGATCAAATCATCGTCGTCGGCGGCCATCTCGATTCCTGGGATCTTTCCGAGGGCTCAACCGACAACGGCATGGGCACCACCACCACGCTCGGCGCCGCCGAAGCCATCGTGCGCTCCGGCTACAAGCCGCTCCGCACCATCCGCTTCGTTCTCTTCACCGGAGAAGAGCAGGGCTTGCTCGGCTCCTTCGCCTACGTCAAAACCCACAAGGCCGAGATGCAAAATCACGTCGCCGCCGTGATCCTCGATAACGGCCAGGGCCCGGTCACCGCTCTCAACATGGGCGGACGCAACGACCTGGTTCCCGCCGTCGAGCCGCTGGTCGAAAATCTCAGCGCCTTTGGCAAAATCACCGCGAACGACAACACCGAATTCGGCACCGACACCGGTCCCTTCATCCTCGCCGGCCTTCCCGGCATTAATCTCGACCAGGATTCGCCCGCGTATCGCTACACGCACCATTCCAACGTGGACAGCTTCGACAAAATCAACGAAGCCGTTCTCGATCGCGACGCCGCCGTGCAGGCCCTCGTTGCTTTCTGGATCGCCGACCGCCCCGAGCGCCTCGCTTCTCCCTGGCCGCCGGAAGAAACCGCGCGCATGCTCATCGAAAAGGGCGATTACGGCTTTCTGAAAATGTTCGGTCTCTGGCCCTTTGGCAATTTGGGCCAGCCGCAGCAACACTAGCAGCTTTCTCCGGCAGCGCTCGTCCGCCGGTGAAAGCGCCTCTTGTGCGCAAAAAATTCTGCTGTTTTTCTTTAGCCGGGGAAAAACTACAGGCGTGAGTTAGTGCCGGAAACGCTCGCCGCGCACCGCTTCTTCCACCAGGCTTTCCAGTTCCCGGCGGCTGAGCGGAATCCGTTTTCCTTCCGGCGAATCGGAAGTAATGGGAGCGGATCGCGCCGCGGTTTCAATTCCATATCTCTCTCGCGCGCGCAGCAGCTTCTCCACATCTCTTCGCGAAAGCAGTTTCTGCTTGTGCAGCAGTTCCGTCACCAGGGCCACGCGCGCAAAGTGCTCGACCGTCTCCATGCGATAGTAGGCGCCGAGCAAATCCGCACCGTAGGTCACCACCCCGTGATTGGCCATCAAAATTGCGTCATGCGAAGGAACCAGCGGCTCGAGCGCCTCGGTCAGCTCGCAGGTTCCCGGCGTGCCGTACCGCGCCAGCGGCACGCTGCCCAAATGCACCACCGCTTCGCATAACAGCGCCCTGTCCAACGCCACTCCCGCCGCTGCAAACCCTGTAGCTGTCACCGGATGCGCGTGGCAAATCGCATTGACGTCGCCGCGCAAACGGTAAATCAGCAAATGCATTTTCAGTTCTGAAGAAGCCTCGCGCCCGCCCGAAATTTTCTTTCCCGAATAATCCGTGACCACCAGATCTTCCGGCGACATCATACCCTTCGAAATTCCCGTCGGCGAAGCCAGCACCCGCTCGCCGTCCAGCCGCACCGAAATATTCCCGTCCGTCGCGGCCACAAAATCGCGCTCGCGCAGCCATCGTCCCACCGCGCAAATATCCCGGCGATGCTCGTCTTCGGATTTCACCGCGCCTTGTCGTATCGTTTCAGGAGACATACGGAATAAACCGCGGCCCGCGCGCCTTCCCGCCGGGCCGGGCGTGTATTCTATCTGTTTTATCGTACGATGCCAGCGGTTTCTACGCGTAAATTCCGCGGTGTTTCAGCGCAATGGCCACGCGGTCAATCGCCAGCATGTAGGCCGCGATGCGGTTGTTCACGCCGTGCTTTTCAGCGTACCGCACCACGTTGTCGAAGCTGCGATCCATTACGTCCTGCAATCTTTCGTTCACTTCCCGCTCGCGCCAGAAAAATCCCTGCCGGTCCTGCACCCACTCGAAATAGCTGACCGTCACTCCGCCCGCATTCCCCAAAATATCCGGAATGATGAATACGCCCTTCTTGCCCAGCACTTCATCCGCCGGCGCGGTTGTCGGCCCGTTCGCGCCTTCGCACAAAATTTTTGTCTGCACGCGCGAAACATTCTGGCTGGTAATCTGATTTTCAATCGCCGCCGGAATCAGAATTTCGCAGGGCTGGAACAGCACGTCTGCCGCCGCCATTTTCTGCCCGCCGCCCGGGAAATCCGGGAGCTTTTTGCGCTGGTTGTAAACCCAGTCCACCACTTTCGGGACATCCAATCCTTTTTCGTTGTAGAGCCCGCCGTGAACGTCGGCCAGGCCGGTGATTTTGTATCCCGCTTCGTGCATCAGCCGCGCTCCCATCGAGCCCACGTTGCCGAATCCTTGAATATTCACGCGGCAGTTTTCCTTTTTCATTCCCAGCTTGGCCACCGCGCGGTCGCACGTCATCATCACGCCGCGCCCGGTCGCCTCCGGACGCCCCAGAGAACCACCCAGTTCCAGCGGCTTTCCCGTCACCACCGCCGTGACCGTATGCCGCTGGTGCATCGAATACGTGTCCATCACCCAGGCCATGATCTGCGCGTTGGTGTTCACGTCCGGAGCCGGCACGTCGCGCTCCGGACCAAACCAGTCGGAAAGCTCCGCCGTGTATCGCCGCGTCATTGCTTCCAGTTCACGCTGCGACATTTTGGAAGGATCGCAGATGATTCCGCCCTTTGCGCCGCCGAAGGGAATGTCCACCACCGCGCATTTCCAGGTCATCCACGACGCCAGCGCGCGCACTTCATCGAGCGTCACATCCGGCGCGTAACGGATTCCGCCCTTTCCGGGCCCGCGCACCAGCGAATGCTGCACGCGATAGCCGGTGAAAACTTCCAGCCTCCCGTCGTCCATTTTCACCGGAATGTAAACGGTGATTTCCTTGTTCGGATATCGCAGATAGCGGTATAAATCCTGTTCCAGTCCCAGCTTTTTCGCCGCTTCTTCAAAGCGCGCTTCCGCGGCTTCGTACGGATTCAGCTCATGCTCGAGCGTTAGCGTGGCCATTCAATTTTCTCCTGTGCAAGTCCGAGCCCGATGTGATTTCGTTGGTTCCGCGCGGCGAGGCTTGCTTCAAAAAATTGCCAATGGATGCCGCGCCGCCGAAACAGCCTGCTCCAGTATACGAACGCCGCTTGCACACGCGCAAGATACGCGTCCCTTCCCGGCGGCTTGACTGTAACCGAAACGCCACGTGCGGATTTTCGGGAAGGATGCCGCGCTGTGTCACTCGCCGCAGGCGTAGTAATTCATAATCAGTTGCGCCAGCCGTCGTTCGTTGTGACGAATCACTTTTCCACGTTGCAGCAGATTGCCGGTGATGTATTTCAGTCCCATCGCGCGCAGTTCTTCGAGCGAAGCGTCCACCGGTTCGGCACCCTGCCGCCGGTACCGCCGCAATATTTCCATCGGCGCGGGCGCGCGGTTAATTACCGCCGCATCGAAGAGCGGCCCGCCGGTGTGTTCGTAGATCGCCCGGATATGGTCCGCCAGCGAATAACCCTGCGTTTCTCCCGGCTGGGTCATCAGATTGGCGATGTACAAACGCTTCGCGCGCGAATGGGCAATTGCCTCCGCGATTCCGCGCACCAGCAAATTCGGAATGATGCTCGTGTACAACGAGCCGGGGCCCAGGAGAATCAAGTCCGCTTCGGCGATTGCGCTCAGCGCTTCCGTCAGCGGGCGCGGCTTCGCCGGCGACAGTCGCACGCGCCGGATTTTCCGCCGCGAACGCGAGATCCGCGTCTCGCCCGCGACCGTTTGCCCGTTGTCGAGCGTCGCTTTCAGCGTCACGTTTTCCGCCGTCGACGGAAAAATTCTTCCTCGCGTTGCGAGCACTTTGCCCGAAAGCCGTACCGCTTCCGGAAAATCCCCGGTCACATGCGTCAGCGCGGTCAAAAACAAATTTCCAAAACTGTGTCCCGCCAGCCCGGGGCCGGTGCCCGGAAATCGATACTGAAAAAGTTTCGACAGCAGCGCTTCATCCGGCGAAAGCGCAACCATGCAGTTGCGAATGTCCCCCGGCGGCAAAATGGAATATTCGCGCCGCAAGCGTCCGGAGCTGCCGCCATCGTCGGTCACGGTGACGATGGCGTTCACTTGCAGCGCGAGTTTGTTTGCCCGCGTATCCTCCGGCCGCGCAATATACTCTTTCAGCCCGCGCAGCAGCATCGATAATCCCGTGCCGCCGCCCAGCGCCACCACGCGGATTGATTTAGAACGGATTTTTTTGGGCATTACCGAAAAAAAGTGCAGCTAGCCGCCCGCGCCCTCGCGCTCCGGATAGAGGAGTTCAGTGAAACGCGGATCTTCCTGCAGAAAAGCAAAATCCTCGTCGTTGCGCGCGCGATAGCGATTGTCCGCGCGCAGTTGAATCGCCAACTTCAAATTTTCCATGGATGACTCGGCTTCGCCGGTCAGGCAATCCAGCGCCGCCATGGCGTAGACGATGTGGTCCGCCTTGGGCGCCGCTTTGCGCGCGCGGTCCAGATGTTCGCGCGCGTCGTCCCAGCGGCCCAAATTCATCATGGCGATGCCCTGATTGTAGTGGTCCTCCGCCGATTTCAGAGACACGGGCGCCGGTCGCGACAGTTTTTGGCTGCAAATTCTCAGATGAACGCGCGCGCGATCCGCCAGCTCCTTATTCGGCCCCTGCGTGACGCGCTCCAGCGCCTCTTTGGCGCGCTGGAACTTCTGCTCCTGAAATTGCTTGAGGCCCTCTTCGTAGGCCTTGAGCTGCTGCGCAATTGCCGGATCATTCGATTCGCGCAGCATCGCCGCGTGCTGGCTTTGCGCTAAGTTCTGTGTTTTGCGATGCTTACGGACGGAGTTTTTTCGGCTGACGGGTCTGCCGCCGGACCGGCTCTTCCTTTTTGTGCGTGTCATAGGCGTTTGTAGAATAGCAGCCTTGCCATCGGTCGTCAACTTTGGCGTTTTCCGTCACATAGAGCGTTTACATCGCGATTTGTTGTCCAACTTTCGCCCGTTTTTGCTTCCGGTGGCGCTGCGGCGAGCAAAGCAGCCAAATTCCGCTGCGTCCGCAGGGATTTTGCGCCTCTCCGCAGGAATTTTTCGGCGAGCGCATTTCGCAAAACAGGATTTTTTGCGACAATGCGCTGCGCGCAATAGGTACAAGCGCAAAGGAGCGGCACATGCCCAGCATCCTGCACGTCGAAAAACATTTCACCGCGACGGCGGCGGTTCGCGACGTGGTTATCGGAATGTCCGACGGCCTCACCGTGCCATTCGCGCTGGCTGCGGGAATCACCGGCGCGATAGCGGCGTCGCGCATCGTGGTCACCGCGGGACTCGCGGAAATCGTCGCCGGCTCGATTGCCATGGGCCTCGGCGGCTATCTCGCCGCAAAAACCGATTCCGAGCATTACGCCTCCGAAGAGCGCCGCGAAGTCGAAGAGACCGTCGAAATCCCCGATCAGGAAGAAGAGGAAGTGGCCAAAGTTTTCCGCGGCTACGGACTGGCCGAGGAGCAAGTCCGTCCCGTGGTGAACGCCATCGCCTCCGACCAAAAGCGCTGGGTGGATTTCATGATGCGCTTCGAACTGGGCCTCGAGCCGCCGGACCCGAAACGGGCGACGCGCTCGGCGGCGACGATTGCCGCGTCGTATATCATCGGCGGGCTGATTCCGCTCGCGCCCTACATGCTGACGAGCGAGATCTTCACTGCGCTGTGGATCTCCGTCGGCGTAACGCTGCTCGCGCTCTTTGTTTTCGGCTGGATTAAGGCCAAGTTTACCGGCATGAATCCGGTGCGCGGGGCGCTGCAAACGGCCTTTGTGGGCGGGCTGGCGGCGGCTGCGGCGTTCCTGCTGGCGCGCCTGGTCAACATGCGGTGAGCGCAAGCATCCTTCGTTTGGCGGCATGCCAGGGCAGGCCGTGCATAGTTCTAATCGAGACAATATGACTTCGATTAGAGGGGGCTCCCTTCGTTTGTTTTCAGCGACTTGCAGCGAGTTCTAATTTTTCATATACGCTCGATTGGAATTTTCTCCCGTTTTTCATAAGGGTCAAAAGCGGCCCGATTGAATTCCATAAAATGCGAAAACCGCCAGACAATGGCGGCGCGCTCCTTCCCATTTTTGAACTGCGGCTAATTCAGCAATACAAACACGAGGCGGCGCGTCGCGCGGGCGCAGCAAGCAGCGCCCCTACGAGGAAGGCGAGCAGGCCGAGGTCGCCCGACCGAGCGTCAGGGTAAGCTCCGGGTTTGGTGTTGCCGGCGGATTCGAGCGACGTCAGGTGAAACGGTAATTTCCATCACCAAGGAAATCAAGCAGGCCTAAGTCGCGCAAAACCTGCAACTGCTGGCGGATTTTGGGGCGGACATGGCGATTCGCAGAGTGCAGCGCGGCGAGATGCGTTTCGAGCGCATAGGCATCGGCGAGGGTGAAAGATTGTTTGCGGAGTGAGCGGAGGAGGTTGAGCACGTCAAGGGTCCAGCCGCGCATTTCGGGGCGGAGTTTTTTGAGCGGGCGGACGCGGGCGTATTGTTTGCGGGCGGAATTGGGATTCGTAGGTTGACCGTTGACGGCAGCCGAAATGCAACATGGCAGGAGAATTGGCGGAATTTTGCCAAATTAGATTCGTAATGGGAAGATGCGAACCAATTCGGATCGTCGGATCGGAGGATAAATGGAGAAACGGAGAAGGCGTTTGGCGAAATTGAATCCGTGCGAGGATAAATGTTGGGTGTTTGCGTTTCGTTATCACCGTGATGTTGGAAAACAGGGCGAGCGTGAAGCGGATCGGCGCGCGTGGCGCGATATGGTAGCCGAGTTTCCGCGCTTGCGCCGTTATGCTGGTGCTGATGCCTGATGTGAACTGCCCCTGAGTAAATGGCCGCTATTAGTAGCACTAGCCCGACGATTAGATAGAAGAGAGCCGGACCCCAGAGGCTGCCCTTCTCTCGATGGATCGGTTTCTTTCGTAACACAGCGCTCTCAATTTTATGGCTCATATCAAGTGTGATTGGCTTTCCGTCTGCGATGGCTTTTTCAATGCCGAGTAAACAGTCCACAGCACCCATAAGAAGCCGGTTATAGTACAGAAAATCGAGAAGGCATATCGCGATCCAAAAAAGAAACAAAACGCCAAAAACGCAAGCGAGCAAGCCCCACGGCAGCCCGGGCGCCGCTGTATCTGCCTTTAGGAGTACTCCACCTATCGTCACAATAGCCGCTACGGCTCCGAGCGCTTGAATTCGAATTTTGAGAATGAGCTCGTTAAAATGCATCGCGATTTTTTCGTGTTTTTCCCATGCGGCAAGCTGGAACGATTTCGTTTCGCCGTCGTGGGGTTGTTCGTGCATGGCTTAGAGTTTGCCTTGGTTGGCGAGGGCGACGAAGCCTTCGAGGGTCGTAATATGAACGTCATCGGCGTGTTTTAGGTGATCCTTGAGGCCGCCGCCGACGTAGAAATTGCGAAGTGTCCAGCCCTCGCCGCCGAGAACGAGATAGGCCTTCGAATAGGTCCCTGCGCGGACGGCTTCGGATAAGCAAATCACTTCAAACGGTACTTTCTGTTCGGCTGTGCCGCCGACCTGTTGCCATTTGAGCGAGATGAGGATTGGTTTTCCCGGGCCTTCGGCGATGGCGTCAACTTTGTGCGTGCCGCCGCCGATCCGGTTGCCGATTTTTACTTGCGCTTTGTAGCCGTAACCGCCGCGACGCAGTGCGGGAAGGATCATTGCTTCGAGAACGCCGCCAGTTCGAGTGTCGCGCGGCGTCATCAAGGGAGTTGGCCCGCGGAGGCAGCTTTTGATTTCGGAGATTCGTCTGATTCGTGGGTAGAGGCGTGCTGACCGGTCCCGTGCGATGTGGCTCGGGATTCGCCGAGCGCGTGAATGCGCTGGGTCGTGGTCTGGATCCATTTCGGATCGAGTTCGATGCCGACAAAGCGGCGGCGAGCGCGGAGGGCGGCTAGGGCGGAGGTGCCGGAGCCAAGGAAAGGGTCGAGGACGAGGTCGCCTTCGGAAGAGGAGGCGAGGAGGATGCGTTCGATGAGGGCGAGAGGCTTTTGCGCGGGATGCTTGCCGAATTTTTTCTCCCAAGGCTCAGGAGGAGGAATGGTCCAGACGGATTTCATTTGTTTGCCGCCGGCGATTTGGCGCATGAGCTTGTAATTGAATTTGTGGCGGGACTTTTTGTCGCGTGCGGCCCAGATGATGGTTTCGGTGGCGTGAGTGAAGTAGCGGCAGGAGAGATTGGGCGGAGGATTGGGCTTGACCCAGGAAATGTCGTTGAGCAGCTTGAAGCCGAGCTGCTGGAGGGCGAAGCCGACGGAATGGATGACGTGGGAAGTGCCGGAGATCCAGATGGAGGCGTCGGGCTTGAGGACGCGCTGGCAGGCGGCGAGCCAGGCGCGATTAAATTCATGATTGGCGTCGGCGCCGCGGGAGCGGTCCCAATCGCCTTTGTTGACGGAGACCATGCGTCCGGCGTGGCAGGTGATGCCGCCGTTGGAGAGGAAGTAGGGCGGGTCGGCGAAGATGAGGTCGATGGAGGAGGCGGGGATGGCGGCGAGGATTTGGAGGCAGTCGCCGTGGAAGATTTTGATGTGATGGCGCGGGTCATGGAAGGCGGGGGCCGGGAGGGGCGATTCGTGCGCCGAGATGGGTTCTGAGCGATTCATTTGTCTTGACCCGTCAAAAGCAAGTCCCTCACCGACATCCGCGCCTTCTTTTCCATCGGCTGCTTGCCGCAGCCGATCGCGACTGGGTTCGGGATGACGCGCTAAAAACACGCGCGAAGACCTCGGCCTGCGCGACTTCTTCACCCTGGGCTGCTTGCCGCAGCCGGACGCAAAGGATGGGGCACCCGCAAATTCGTTTCGCGCGACGCGCAGCAGGCAACGCCCCTACGAGTGCGCCTGATGGGCGCCCGCGCTCAAGGGATCGGATCGTTGATCAAAAGGGGAGTGTTGATCAAGTGGGAAAAGGAAGGGGCCGGCGACGAGCGATTCGCGACGACAGACGCAGGGCAACAACGTGTGTACGGCAGTGAACAACGCCGGGACGAGAATCTTCGCTGCGCTCCGAGCAAGAATCAGAGAAAAGCGCGGACATCCCAATTGCTGGATTGGGTCATCTTTAGTACTCTTTCGGATTGCCTTGGTGAGCAAATAGAGAACTGAGGGTGAGGAACGCGCGAATTTGAAGGCGTGGCGAAAAATTGGGGTGCTGGCGGGGCTGGCGGCGGGCGCGCTGCTGGCGTCGTGCGGCGGAGTCATCAATTTGCCGACGCCGGTGATCGGGAGCTTGAATCCGCCGAGCGTGAACGAGGGAGCGACGACGTTCACGCTGGCGGTGATGGGAAGCGGGTTCGCGCCGAACTCGCAGATTTTGTTCAACGGGTTTCCGCGCGCGACGATTTTTCTTTCCGAGACGGAAATCACCACGCTGGTGAATCCGAGCGACGTTGCCACGCCGGGAACCATAACCGTGACGGTGTTTACGCCGGCGCCGGGCGGAGGCACGTCGAATTCGGTGAACTTTACGATCAATCCGACGACGCTGCCGGTGCCGCAGGTTTCTTCGATAACACCGAGTTCGGTGCTCGCGGGAACGGGCGGAAATATCACGGTGACTGGCTCGAATTTCACGGGCTCGTCCATTGCGACGGTGAACGGAGCGAATCGCACGACGACGGTGAATTCGAGCACGCAACTCTCGTTTGCGCTTTTGCCTTCGGATGTGACCGCGGGCGGGCAACTGCAGATTGCGGTGCTGAATCCGCCCGCGACGAATCAAAATCCGCCGGGCGGCGGGGTTTCCAACAGCGTGGTGCTGAATGTGGTGAATCCGAGCCCGGTGCTCACCAGCCTGAGCCCGAACGTGGTTGTGGCCGGAAGCACGACGACGACGGCCATACGCGTGACGGGCAGCGGATTCGATCAGGCGAGCGAAGTGCTCATTAACGGGAGCGGAAGACCGACGACATTCAGCGGCACGAATTCGCTGACCGTGGAACTGGCGAGCACGGACACAGCGGCGGCCGGGTCGTATAGCGTGCAGGTGGTGAATCCGCCGCCGGGCGGCGGCTCGACGGCACTACTGAATTTTTCCGTGGTTCCTTCGGCGACCGGAGCGGGGCTGCCGAATCTGGTGGATGTGGCGCCGGATGGAGCGCAGGCGAATAACGGCGTGAGTTCGCCGAATGAAGTTGGGCCGGCGATGGACGCGAGCGCGCGATACGTGGTGTACGCGTCGTCTTCGACAAATTTGCTGGAAACCACCACGATTAATCCGCCGCCGAATCCGCTGACCAACGGCACGTCGAACATTTTTTTGCGCGATACATGCCTGGGCTCGAGCGCATGCCGTCCGCGGGAAATTTTAATCAACGTGGGCCCGGCGGGGGTGGTGGCGAACGGCGCAAGCTACTCGCCGGTGGTGAATGCGAACGGCGCAAGCGCGGTGGCGTACACCTCGCTGGCGACCGACCTGGTTTCGGGGATTCCGTTTGACGGAGTGACGCCGCAGGTGTTCGTGTCAACTTCGTGCGTGAGCTCGCTGACGGGATGCACGCCGGCGACGAGCCTGGTTTCGGTCGGCAGCGATGGAATGAGCGCGGCGAATGGCCCCGCGGGGCAGGCGTCGATCAGTCCGGACGGAAGATTCATCGCGTTTGTGTCCACAGCGACGAACCTGGCGGCGGGCGCGACGACCGGCGCGGAGGAAGTGTACTTGCGGGATACGTGCGCGGGCGCCGGGTCGTCCACGTGCACGCCGGCGACGTATCTGGTTTCATCGCCCGACGGCGTGACGCCGGCGGATGGAGCGAGTTCCGAGCCGGTGGTAGTGGACGGAAAAACGGGGCAATTTGTGGCGTTCACTTCGACGGCGACGAATCTGGTGAGCGGGGCCACGGGCGCGCAGGAAATTTATCGCGCGCAATTCTGCATTGGAATCAGCACCGGCTGCACGGCGACCGCGCCACAATTGATTTCGACGCCCGACGGGACGACGTTTGCGGACGGCGCGAGCGTGGAACCGGCGATGACTCCGGATGGGCGGGTGGTGGCGTTCGCGTCCACGGCGACGACGCTGGGCGTGAGCACGGGCGTGCAGGAAATTTATGAGCGGGATACGTGCCAGGGTGTGCCCAGCGGATGCACAGCGGCGACGACGCTGGTTTCCGTGGCTTCCGACAATACGACGCCGGCCAATGCGATGTGCGAGCATCCCGCGCTAGGAAATACGGGGCAGGTTGTGGTATTTGCATCAACGGCGAGCAATTTGGTGACGACGCAGCTGGGCGGATTGGAGAATGTATATGCGCGAAACAGTTGCGTCACCGGCTCAAGCACCTGCAAACCCGGCACGGCGCTGGTAAGCATTTCGGCGTTGGGAGCCGCTGGAAACGGCGCATCGCTCAATCCGGTGCTCAGCGGGACGGGGCACATCGTCGCGTTTTATTCGGCGGCGAGCAATTTGACGAACAATGATTTCAACGGGTATCCGGATATCTTTCAGGGCGTGTCCACGTTTTAGGCGAAGTCTCCATCTTTACTCCATGAGAGGCATGCCGATGCCTTCCACGGCCTTTTGGAATACTCTGGATTGAATTTTGACGGACGTTTAGGGACTTTGCACAGCGTTATGGTGCTGCCGCAATTCGGCGCCAAATGGCCACGAGGTTCGCGAGTCTCTGCTGCACGTGAGTCCACGCTTGTTGCTCATTGACTGTCGGAGCAAGGTCTGCGCTCTCCACCGCGGCCAGGAGCGTTCCGAGCTGATTGTTCACCAGCGCGAATCCGGCATCGCCGGTGAGCGTCAGCAATTGTTTCTTTTCCGCTGAAATGGATTCCGTTGCGCCTGAGCCGCCTTTTGCGGCATCGATCCGCTTGAGAGCGGCACGCGCCGCTGTGAGTACGTCGTAACTCTGGTCCATCGCGTTTGTGATTTTGAGCGCCAGCGAAAATTGCGCATCGAGGGCCGCATCGGGCGTCTTGACGGCCGGATCCCGTCGCAAGCTGAAGGTGCGCGTTTCGGATTTGCCGCCGACGATCAGCTTCACCGTGTACGCTCCGGGCGCCGCCAAGGGTCCCTGCGGATCGAGCGGCGTGCGATGCGGGATCGCGGCGATTGGAAAATCGTGACTGACTGCCCGGGGCGGCGCGTAGTGCAAATCCCAAACGAAACGGTGCATTCCCGAATTTGCTGAGAGTTCCTCGGCGGGTTTCGCCCAGTAAGGCGCCACGGGATAGAGATTCATGTCCGGCGGTTTGGGAGTTTCGGCGCTTGAAAACTGACGCACGATTTTCCCCTTCGCGTCCAAAACTTCGAGCGTCACCGGGCCTGCCGGCGCCGATTTCAACCAGTAGTAAATAATGGCCCCGTTGGGCGGGTTTTGCCCCTGAGGCTCTTCGGGAGGCAACGGCGTGTCTGTGTTTGTGCTGCGACGGAAGCGATACGTTGTGCGAGGCTGAAAGAGATAAGAATTCGACGCTTCGACTCTTGCGTTCCATTGGCGGAGGGGCGAAATGTCGTCCAGGATCCATAATCCGCGTCCATGCGTCGCGACCACCAGATCACCCTGCTCAACGGCCATGTCGCGAATCGAGGTCGTCGGCAAATTGAGCTGCAGAGATTGCCAATTGGCTCCATCGTCGAAGGAAACATAGATTCCCGTTTCCGTGCCGGCAAAAAGCAATCCGCGCCGGACGGGATCTTCGCGCACAGCGTGAACATACGCCGGCGCTGAAATTCCTTGAGTGATTGGCGTCCAGCTCTGCCCGTAGTCGTGCGTTACATAAATGTAAGGCTTGAGGTCGCCGAGGCGATGCCGGTTAACCGCTGCGTAAGCCGTCGCGGGATCGAAATGGGAGGCTTCGATCAGGCTGATTTTGCTCCATTCTGTAAGGCCCTTCGGGGTGACGTTTTTCCAGGATTTTCCGCCGTCGCGCGTGAGTTGGATCAGTCCGTTATCGGTGCCGACCCAGATTTCACCCGGGCGCAGAGCCGACGGAGCAATGGTGTAGACGACGCCGCGCTGCGGCTGGCCCTGCGTTCCCGGCCACACAGTCAGATCCGGACTATCCTTCTGCCAGCTCGAGCCGCCATCGGTTGTTTCGAGAAGATATTGCGCGCCGTAATACATGAGCCGCGGATTTTGCGGCGAAAAAGCGATAGGCGAGGTCCACGTGAAGCGGTATTTGCGTTTCGCGATGTCCGCACCGAAGGGGGTCAGCAGCGCCGGCGAAATTGTTTCGGATTGTGTGGTCCTCGCGTTCCAGCGATGCAGGATGCCGTAATTGTCGCCGCCATAGACGATGTCGGGATTTGTCGGATCGGGCACGATGTATCCGCATTCGCCGCCGCCGACCGAGCGCCAGTCCCGAAAGGTGAGCGAACCATAATTGCTGCGGCTTGCCGCGCCGACGGTCCCGCTGTCCTGCTGCGCGGCGTAGATTTCGTACGGAACACGATTGTCGGTTGTAACGTGATAGAACTGCGCGGTGGGCTGGTTATACCAGGAGCTCCACGTGCGCCCGCCATCGAGGCTCACCACGGTTCCCTGATCGCTTCCCAAAATCATGTGTTCGACGTTCCGCGGATCGATCCACAAAATGTGGTAATCATCTCCGCCGGGAGCGCCCTTGATGGCTGTGAATCGCCGGCCGCCATCGGTGGAGCGATACAGCGCCACGTCAGGAACCCAGACTGTGTTCGGGTCGTTCGGATCCACCGTCACCGAGCTGAAGTACCAGCCGCGACCCCAGATGCGCGGATCACTGCTGACGTGTTGCCATGTCGAGCCGCCATCCTCAGAGCGATACAATCCTCCTTGCTTGCAATCAATGATGGCGTATACGACGTTATTTTTTCCGGCGGCCAATCCGATACGGCCGAATTGCCCGGAGGGCAAACCATTGCCGGTAAGCGGATGCCAGGTCCGTCCTTCATCGGTGGATTTGTAGATGCCTCCGCCGGGTCCGCCCTGCGGCGGATACTGGCTCCAGGTGGTGCGCCGCGCCTGCCAGAGCGCCGCGTAGACGATTCGCGGGTTGTCCTGGGCGAAGGCCAAATCAATCGCGCCGGTGTTCTCATTTTTGTAAAGGACTTTGGTCCACGTCCGGCCCCCGTCGGTGGAACGAAAGACGCCGCGCTCGGCATTCGCATCGTAAGCATGCCCCAGCGCCGCGACGAGGACTAAATTCGGATTTTTCGGATCGACCAGGATTTTTCCGATGTGCTGCGTATCGCTGAGGCCGATATGCATCCACGTCTTTCCGCCGTCGGTTGATTTGTAGACCCCGTCGCCGAAGGAAATGTCCGAGCGCATGTCCGCTTCGCCCGTGCCTACGTAGATAACGTTCGGATCCGAAGATGCAACGGCAATCGCCCCGATGGACGCCACCGGTTCGTGCTGAAACAGAGGCTGCCAGGTCAGGCCGGCATTGTCCGTTTTCCAGACGCCGCCATCCACGCTGCCGAAATAGAAAACGTCCGGCTCGGTTGAAACTCCGGCGACGGCCAGTGCGCGTCCGCCACGAAAGGGCCCGATCGAACGCCAGCGCATTCCCGCATACATCTCCGGCGTAGGATTTTGCGCGTAAGCGAGCGCAACTGCTGTGAGAATTGCAATTAAGCTCAGGCCCAAAAAACAACCAAAAGTTTTAAAGGATGAGTGCTTCACGAGTGTCATGTTTCCGCTCCCGGGCGGGAGTATACAACACCGTTTTCACTCGCCGAGAGCCGAATGAAAACATTGGCAGGCGATGTTTATGCGCCCCGCAAACAACCGATCCGGTGATTCGTCGCGCCGTTGGAGTTTTGAGCCTGTGGCGCGGATATAATACGCCGATGCGCTCGCACGGACTGAACACAGCGATCATTCTCGCGCGCGGAGTCGGCAAACGGATGCGTCAGGTGGATCCATCCGCGCGGCTTACAAAAGAGCAGCTTTGCGCCGCCCAGACTGGAATGAAGGCCATGATTCCGATTGGCCGGCCGTTTTTGGATTTTGTCCTCAGCGCGCTCGCCGATGCGGAAATAAATCGTGCGTGTCTGGTCGTGGGGCCGGAGCATACGGCGATTCGCGGATATTATGGTTCGCTGCGCGCCACGCGCATCGCGATTGGGTTTGCCGTGCAGCAGGAGCCGATTGGCACTGCGAACGCTTTGCTTGCAGCGCGCGATTTCGCCGAAGACGAGCCGTTTTTGGCGCTGAATTCAGACAATTACTATCCGCTTGCGGTTTTTAAGGCGCTGCGCGATTTGGGCGAACCGGGCCTGCCGGCGTTTGAGCGCGCGGCGCTGATTCGCGAAAGCAACATTCCAGAGCAGCGCGTTCAAGATTACGCTCTGTTGCGCATCGACCGCTCCGGTTACTTGCAACAAATTGTAGAAAAACCCGGGAAATTGCTCGCGCAGCAAAGGGGTGAGGTATTCGTCAGCATGAACTGCTGGCGCTTCGATAGCGCGATTTTCCGGGCGTGCGAGGATGTGCCGCGCTCGGCGCGCGGCGAATGGGAACTGCCCGAGGCGGTCCAGTACGGAATCAGCAAATTTGGATTGCGTTTCAGGGCGGTGCCGTTTCGCACCGGCGTGCTCGATCTTTCACGGCAGGCGGACGTCGCAAGTGTGGCGGAACGGCTAAATCGGATCGAGGTGAACTTGTAGCGCACGCAGCGATTTGCGCTTTTCCGAATCGGCGGTGAGTTAAACGCTCGCGAAAGGCAAGTTTCTTTAACCAGATTGAACTACAGATCTCTGTAGCCAAAATGCCACAGAGCAAGGAGCCAGGCAACGAGCAAATAGAATCCCGCGTAGCCGATCATCGCGGGACTGGGAATCGAAACATTCGCGAACGGAGAAAACGGAAGCGAGCCGGCCAGAGGCGTTTGCATTTCGAACGCCGCTCGCCGCCAGATGGATTCCGTGGGCATAATGAGGCTGGTGAACACGCCGACAGTCACCAGGCGCGCGCTTTCAGTGAAGCCGCTCATCTGTTCGAGCCACCCGCCCATGAAAGCCAGCCCATGAAGTCCGATGACGATGACTCCATTGGTCAGCGTGGAGAACCAGGTGCCGAAGAGAAAGGTAACGGAAAGCGTCAGCAAGCATTCCAGAAGCACCAGCAAGCCCCCGTGAAACGCATTTTGCGGAACGACGCCTCCCATGACGTAAGCGACAGCGATGGTTCCACCGAAGGTCAACAGGACAAATCCCGCGACCATTCCTGCAAATCCGATCCATTTGCCGGCGAAAATTTGCCAGCGGGGTAGGGGCTTGGTGGCGATCGCATGAATGGTGCCGGAGCTGATTTCGCCGGAAATGGTGTCGACCGAGGTGAGAATGGTCATCACCACGGCCAGCAAATCAACCACATAGAGTCCAATCATCAGCATCGCGCTCAGAATTTGATAGCGAATGAATGGCGCGGTTGCGCGGGCGTTAAAATCTTGAATCTGGAAGTGCAGCGCGGCGGCAAAAAGCGCCAGAAAGCCCACGCCGGCAATCAGCGCGGTCCAGAGAATTTTTTTCCTTGCTGCCTCGCGAAAGGTAATGCCGGCAATGATCCAGCAGCCCATTACAATCCTCGGTCCTCGCCCATGATGCGCATGAAGAGGTCTTCGAGCGAGGCTTTTTGCGCTGTGAAGGAGTAAACATCCGCGCCGTTTGAAACCAAATGACGCAGAATCTCCGGAAGAACCTCGGCCGAACGCGCGCTGAGCGTTAAATATTCTCCCTCGACAGTTGTTAGTGTCGTCCACGGCCGCAATCCGGCAAGAGTTTCCGAAGAAAGTTTCCTGGCTCTCGCGGAAACGTGAACCTCTTCGTCCGTGCCGATCTCGCGCAATTCTTTGGATGCGACGACTTCGCCGTCTTTCAAAAATGCGACGTTGTCACAGGTGATTTCGACTTCGCTCAGCAAATGAGAATTCAAAAACACGGTGGCTCCGCGGTCGCGCTGCGCGCGAATCACATCGCGAACCAGCCTCCGGCCCATGGGATCCAATCCCGAAGTGGGCTCGTCGAGGAAAACGATCTCCGGCTCGTGAATGATGGCCTGCGCCAGGCCGATGCGCTGCATCATGCCCTTCGAGAAATCGTGGATGCGCTTATCGCGATGCGGCGCCAGGCCCACAATCTCGAGCATCTGCGGGATGCGTGATTTCAACTGCTCGTGGGAAAGGCCGCACAGCCTGCCATGCAGACGCAGCAGCTCGCCGGGCGTGAGCCAATCGTAGAAACGGAAATGCTCCGGCAAGAATCCGATTTTGCGGCGCGTCTCCACATCTCCCTCAGGCTTGCCAAGAAGAAAAGCTTCTCCGCTCGTAGGCCGGACCAGGCCCAGAAGCATTTTGATGGACGTGCTCTTGCCCGCTCCGTTCGGCCCAAGAAATCCGAAAATCGAGCCGCGCGGAACGGTCAGCGAAAGGTTCCTTACCGCGACCTTGCTTCCGTACTCTTTGCGCAGACTGCGGGTTTCAATCGCGAAGTTTTGAAGAGATGGCAGAACCGCGCTCCCCGGCTAATCGAGAGAATTGGCCATCGAAACGGCGTCGCCCGGATTTCCGTAGCCAATGAGCGAATATACGGTCCCGTGTTTGGCCCACAGCAGAGCGTAAGTGGGCCCGCGACGTCCCGCCATATTCAAAAGCGTGCCATGCACTCCATTGACCTTGACCGTTTCGTACGAACGCATGTAGCGCGGAATCGGCACTCCGAGAGTCGCCTGCCAATTCACGTTTTGGAGGAATTGCTGCGCTTGCGCTTGCGTCATGCCGGCGAGCTCAAGCGCAACCTGTGCGAGTTGCTGCAGGTCGAGCCCTGCCGGAACGTTCACCGTTGGGCTTGGCCCTTCGCTCAACAGGACGCAGTTCGTATATTGCATCGAACGGGGAATCGGTGTGGCCACGTTCGCGGTAACGTGCGCGCGGCCGGGGCACGTCCCGTAGCGCGCGCGAATTTCACGAGGAATGGAGACGTCAATCTTCGCGCCGTTCATCGAGGCGGGAATGGTCAAATCCGGCCGGCCCGCCTCTTGCAAAATCGCTTGCAAACGCGCGCGGTCCACGGTGAGCGTGAAGGCGTGCGCGCCGGTCACCAGTAATCGGGGTTGGTCCTTGCGGTCTCCTAACAATTGGGCTTTAAATCCGGCAAGCTGGCTGGCGACCGCGGCATTCGCTGCAGGTTGCGGCTTCTCACTGTGCGTGACCGTGACTTTATCGGAAATCATCTGACTGACCATCGTCTGCAGCGCCGAATTTGCATTGGGGCCGACAAAATTCGAAAGGTTCACGTTCACGGCTTGAACCTTCTGCATGCGCAGGGACGAGAAGAAGCTCCCTGTCAGTCGCCGGCCGACCGGCAAGCTGAACCACACAACAATCAGAACCACCACGGCAACGATTCCCCACACTATTCCGCGATTCTTGTTCCCAACTCCGGTGGACATCAATCCCCCTCCCAATTTCGTGCCGGGCAATTTGTGAGACGTGTCTCTAAGTGAGCCGGTTGCGCAGACTATTTTGGCCGTGCCGGTTGCCGGCCGTGCTCCGTCAGCATGCGCGCGAGGTAATCGGCGGCTTCCGCGGCGTTACCGGAATGGTGAATGATCCGCTCCCTCGCCTCGCCCCATTCCGCGGCATGACCGGTCTCCACTTCGCGCACGCGCTCGATGATCGGCTGCCAGAAATGTCCAAGCGCCACGATCGGCTTGGTCTGCATCACGCGCTTGTTCAGCATTTCCCAAACGACGGACAGTTCGACCAGGGTCCCCGTCCCGCCGGGGCAGACCACGTATCCCGCGCCTCGTTCGATGAGCGCGAAGAGCCGCTCCTGCCAGCTCCTCGTCGAAATCACTTCGTCAATCCACGAATTGGCCCGGGAACTGAAAAAAGCCGAGACAATTCCCATCGTCCGTCCGCCGGCTTCTTTTGCGCCGCGCGAGACCGCTTCCATTACCCCGCCATATCCGCCGCTACAGACTGTGAATCCGCGAGACGCAAGTTCCGCGCCCAGCTCGCGCGCCAGCAAATAGTGCGCATCGCCTTCGCGCGGCCGCGAACTTCCGAATACCGTGACAATGGTTGCGCTTTTCCGCTGTTTTGTTCCTTCCCCCATCAGTGCTGGTGCCTTTTCTCCGGCCCGCCCAAATCCTGAACCATCGGCACAAGAATCGAGTCGAGAATCTTTTCCGCATCGCGGCCCGGCCCGCCAAAGTGGTTGACGAACATCGAAAAAATCAGATGCTCCCCGCTCAACGTCGTCGCGAATCCGGAAACCGCCTGCGTGCGTTCCACCGAACCCGTTTTTCCCCACACGCGCCCTTCCGCGACGGTTCCAATCATGCGATGATCCAGAGTGCCGTCAATTCCCGCCACGGGCAAAGTCGTCTGAAACTCTTTTCCCCACGGTTGCCGCTGAACGTACTCCAGCAAATCCACCACCGCGCGCGGTGTCACCAAATTTTCCCGCGACAGGCCCGAGCCGTCGTCCACCAAAACGTCTCCCACCGGTATGCCGATGGAGGTCAGGAATTTCTGTTCGACTTCCAGTCCGCCGGCCTGTGAGGCCATGCCGGTCTCTTTTTTGGCCACCGTGCGCAGCAGAATTTCCGCGTGCAAATTCTGGCTGACTTTGAGAAGCACGCGAACGATTTCAATCAGCGGCGGCGAAAGACGTTCGGCGAGCACCAGCGTGTTCGTGGCCGCCGTTTTCGACGCGGGAACGGCGAGCTCACCGGGAGGATTTTCCGGCGGGGGCGGCGCGTGCCGCGCGCGCGCATGTCCCGTGACGCGAACGCCGCGCTCGATAAGAATCTGCTTCAGAACGTGGGCTGTGTAATTGGCCGGATCCGGCATCGCCGCGGGGACATCAATGGTTGCGTGTCCCAGCGGGATGGAACCGCGCAGCAAATAATGAATCGGCCCCGGCTCGAGCACTTTCTCGAAATCGGGCTGGGAATCGGTCGGCCCCGTGGTGATGCTGAAATCAAAAACTTCATATCCCGGCCACGGCTCGACGGTGACCCATGCCGGCGCCCCAACATGGTCGCCCGGAGTGACTTTTATATCCAGCCCGTTGTCGTCGAAGCAAATCGCGCTCACCGCCGCGCCATAATCCTCCGGCAAATCGCCCACCGCCCAGCCGTAGGGATAAGGATCGTAGGGGAAATAGCTGTCGTCGCCGATGATGTCGCCGTCAATCTCCTTCACGCCTTTCGCGATAATCGCGTCAGCCATTTCCGCGAGCGGCTTATCGGAAGAGCCGTCAATCGGGTTCTGCTCGTTAAACGGGATGCGCCGATTGGAAAAATCCGGATCGCCGCGACCCACCAGAATCAGGTTGCCGCGCAAGCGCCCTTGCGAGTCGAGGGTGCCGTGAGTTTCGAGAGTGGTTCGGAAACGATAGTCAGGCCCCAGCGTGCTGAGCGCCAGCGTCGTGGTGAAGAGTTTCGTATTCGATGCCGGAGTGAAATACCGGTCCGCATTCAATTCGTAGATCGGCTGCTTGGTCTTGGCGTCGACAATCAACACGCCGATCAGCGCCTTTTTCGCCGCCGGAGCGGAAAGCACCTTTTCCACTTCGCGCCGGAATTTGCTGCTCCCGAAAATCTCTTGCGAACGGATTTTCTTTCTTTTTGTCGGGCCCGCGGGTTGCGCCGGCAGCGCGCAGGCGCAGAGGAAAACCATGAAAACCAACGTTCGACACGATATACGCCCGAAATGAATCCTCACGGATGCTCCTGGAATGAGTTCAGTTTTGAAAGCAGCGCGGATTATATGATATTTCGCGCGATGCGACGCGCTCGCTGTGGCGCCTTGCCATTCCCGCAAAGTTCCACCGCTCCGGCTTGTGCATTGACGGCAAACTGACTAAGATGTGGGTGAACTAATCCATCCGGATAACGTGCGGGAGGTGTTGATATGCGCAAATTTGTGGCCTTTGTGGCAGCAGCGGCTTTTGTTTCGTTGCCGTTTTTCCTGGCGGTGCCGCGCGCTGCCGCCAAATCGGAAAACAAGGTTGACCAGCGCCTGCAAAATGCGGGCGAAGTCATGAAGGAAATTCTCAATATTCCCGACGATATTCCGCAGGATTTGCTCGACAAGGCGGAATGCGTGATCGTGGTTCCCTCCATGCTTAAAGTCGCTTTCGGATTCAGCGGCAGCTACGGCCGCGGCGCGATGACCTGCCGGCGCGGCCCCCATTTTACCGGCCCGTGGGGCCCTCCGACGATGATGGCCCTGGAAGGCGGCGGCATCGGCTTTCAACTCGGAGGCCAGGCCACGGATTACGTGCTGCTGGTGATGAATGTGCGCGGCGCTCAAGCCATATTGAAAAGCAAAGTGAAACTGGGAGCCGACGCAGCAGCCGCGGCCGGGCCCAAGGGCCGCAATGCCGCGGCAGACACCGACGCTACCATGCGAGCCGAGATTCTCACCTATTCGCGCTCGCGCGGGCTTTTCGCCGGCGTCTCATTGAACGGCTCGACGCTGCGGCCTGACAACGGCGCCAACCAGCAATTGTACGGGCGCAAGATCAGTGCGCAAGACATCGTTCTGAAGGATGAAGTCGGCATCCCGCGCGCGGCCCAGTTGCTGGTGGACACGCTCGAGAGGCATTCGCCGAAAAACAAATCGAATCCCAAATCCCTCGAAGACTAGCGCAACGTAGCGTCCTCTTCGCTCATCTCTCTGGCAGAGCGCCATGGCCATCCGCATCATCACCGTGGAGCGGGAATATGGGAGCGGCGGCGCGAAAATTGCCGAGCTTCTGGCCGCGCGCCTCGGTTGGAAATTATGGGACCGCGACCTTACCGGCGAAATCGCCCGCCGCGCCAATGTGGATCCGCATGCGGCGCAGGAACGCGATGAGCGCTGCGACCCTTTGCTGCACCGGCTGTTCAAGGTTTTTGCGCGCGGAAGTTACGAGCGCAGCCTTCCGGTAGCCGACGCCCCCGGCTTCGATACCGATCGCCTGGTGGCCGTCCTCCACCGCGTGATTGAAGACGCTGCTTCCGCAGGAAACTGCGTTATCGTCGGACGCGGCTCGCCCTATATCCTCCGGAATCGCCCCGATGTTTTTCACGTTTTTGTTTATGCCTCCGAAGCGGAAAAGCTGCGCCGCCTCGCGGAGATTGGAAAAAGTGAGAAAGAGGCCGCCGAACTGATTCGCACCATTGATCACGAGCGCTCCGCCTTCATCAAACGCTACTTCGGCGGCGATTGGCCCACGCGCTCGTTGTATCATCTGATGATCAACGCCGGCATGGGCGACGAAAAAGTGATTGACACCATCCTCGCCGCCGTCGAAATTCTCGAGTGCCGGACGGCGACCGCAAAATCGTCTCCCTGAGCTTCCCGGCTGCGCGCATTTTCACTCCGCGGCGTCGCTTGCCTGCTTGCGCCGAATTCCGTACTCTGGATCATTCACTCCAGCGCGACAGGAGCCGGTGTGAGCTGTGCGATTTGCGAAAAGCGCCCCCCGAAACGCTTTTGCCCGGCCAAAGGCGAGCGCATCTGTGCGATTTGCTGCGGTACCTACCGTGAAGTGACCTTGGATTGCCCTTCCGATTGCCCGCACCTGATTGCCGCCCGGCGCTACGACAGCGAACACGGCAAACGCCTCGGCCCGCGCGAAATGCCCTTTCCCGATGTCGAATTCTCCACGGAAATTCTGCGGCGCAATCCCGAAGCTCTGTCGGCCATCGGCCTGGCGGTTCTGGAATTTGCCCGCGCAAATCCGGCCGCGCGCGATCCGGAAATCATCTCCGCATTGAGCGCCCTGGCCGAAACTTACCGAACGCTGGAGTCCGGGATCTATTTTGAGCGTCCGCCCGATCCGCCGCTTCCGCGCGCGCTTTACATCCATCTGGCCGGAGCGCTGCAGGAGTTCAAAAAACGCGAATCGCAGCAAACCGGCTTCAGCAGAGTGAAGGATTCCGATATTTTTCGCTTGCTGATTTTTTTTCTCCGTCTGGCGACTCATGAAACGAATGGTCGGTCGCGCTCACGCGCATTTTTGGATTCTCTGAGCAGCCGGTTCCCCGACGCCGCGCACCTCTCACAGCCGGAGCCAAGCCGTATCATCCTGCCTTGAGCGTGGGAAGCTCCGGCAGTCCCGTCACATCCGCATCGCCGGTGCATCCGCGCACCTGCGTTCCCAACCCCAGCGCCAGTTGAGGCGTGCGCCAGGCGTTGTCGGCGCTGCCGCTGCGGGCCGGACGCGTTTCGAATCCATACTTTTGCCTTAGATTTTCGACGCGCGCGGAAACTTCGCGGCGGTATTCCTCCGGCGCATCTCCGTGCTTCACGTACCACTCGCGGTACTGCTTTGCGAGCTTCGGAAATTTCGATTCCACAAACGGCAGGAACTGCTTCATAGCCGAAGGCATCAGGAACAGCACGCGTCCCGCCAGCCACAGAGCTCCCGCGTCGCGAGCGGCTCGCGCCAGCGCATCGAGCGCCTCTGCGCCGTCCGTAATTCCGGGAACGATCGGCATGGCCAGCACGCCGGCGTCGATTCCCGCATCGCGCAGGCGCCGGACCGCTTCAAGCCGCAAATCCGGACGCGGCGCGCGCGGCTCAAGCAGCCGCGCCAGACGATGACTCATCGTGGTCACCGATAAATTCACGCTGACCGAAGAGCGCCGCCCAATTTCCTTCAGTAATTCGAGATCGCGCAGCACGCGGTTCGATTTCGTGGTGATGGAAACGCTCAATCCTTCTCGATCCGCAATCTGCTTCAAAATCGCCCGCGTAACCTCGTATTCCTGCTCGGCCGGCTGATACGGATCCGTGGCCGTGCCGATGGCCACGTGATCTCCCCAGATCTTCTTGTCCCGCAAATCGCGCGCCATCAGCGCGGCGGCATTCGCCTTCACGTATATCTTGCGCTCGAAGTCGCCTCCATCCAGTTCCATGTACTCGTGCGTGTAGCGCGCGTAGCAGTATTTGCAGCCAAATTCGCACCCGCGATACGGATTCACCGTCCAGCCGAACGGCACGCGCGGCGATTCGCAGCGGTTCAAAATCGAGCGCACCGCCAGAGTGAAGTACTCGGTCCCGCGCTTGGCGCCGCTCAGCGGGGAAGATGCGGCGAGGCGTGCAATACCGACCAGTTTGTCCGCTGCCTTCAAACTCCGGCCATTGGCCGGAGGGGGCGGAGAAGCACAGCGTAAATCACTCGAACCGTTGGGAGCGGTGGCGGGAAACAGAGTGAGACTGGTTTCTGCGGAACGGCGCGCCGAACGCCTCTGCGGCGTCATCGCGGCTCCGCTCATGGGAAAAGTGGCCATCGGTCGTACACGCCTCGCCGAATGGAGTGCCCGTAGTATTTCGCTTTTCATTCGCCATGTCAAGCACAATCGTTCGCTATTTATTCGCCTCAAGTCCTGACCCCAGCGCCCGGGGACAGGGCCAAAAACTGGTCCACCGCACAGATGTTTTCCGCGCTCCGCACCGGCATACTGTATGGCGAGTCCCGCTCTTGAGCGACATCAACATCCTCGTGGTCGACAACGATTCCGCCAGCCAGCATGCGCTGCAGCACGTCTTTGACGCCGAAGGGTGGCGCGTCCGCGTGGTCCCGCTCGCCGGCGAGGCCATGCGCGAACTGGCGCGCGGCCGCTGGACGCTGGTGGTGGTCAATGTCGCCCTCGCGGAAATAACCGGGCCCCTCTTCAACACCTTGAAAGATCTGGCGCACGCCGAACCCGAAGATCCAAACGGGCAGAAGCTGCTGAGCGTGCTCTTTCTCGTTCCGGGTCCCGCGGCGCGGTGGGCCCAGCCGGTGCTCGAGCGCGAAGGCCTTCCCTATGCGATGAAGCCGCTTCATCTGCACGACTTTCTGGCAAAAATCAGCGATATGCTGCTCGAGGCCGGTGCCATTCCGCAGCCGATTCGTGAAGCGGCCCTGCCCTCCGCCAAGCGTGAGCGCAAGCTCGAGGAGCTCCATCGCCCGCGCGGCGAGCGCAATAATCGCATGTTTGCCGCCCGCGACGACTACGTGATGACCGAGGAAGAACTTGCGGATTTCGAACGCCAGGAAGAGCAGAGCCGCAAGCGGCGGCGTGAGCAGGAAAAAGGCCGCGAGCTGCTGTGAAATCCGAGCCACTTTGAATTATCTGTCGCTCGCCCCCACGGCCCCGGCCTTGCAGCGGTTGACCACGCTTCGATCTCCCGTTTCCGCCAGCAGCTCTTCGACCGTTTTGTTCTCCACAGGATGCCGCACCGTCGGGGCGATCTCCGCGAGCGGCACCAGCATGAATCGCCGCCGCGTCATCCGCGGATGCGGAATTTTCAGTTCCGCGGTGCGAATGACGTTTGCGCCGTAAAGCAAAATATCCAGATCAATCACCCGCGGCCCGCGCCTCACCGTCCGCTGTCGCCCCAGTTCGCTTTCGATCTGCTGCAGAACCTTCAGCAATTGCTTCGGCGTCAGCTCGGTCTCGACTTCCACCACGCAATTCAGGAACCACGCTTGCGCCTGCACATCAACCGGCTCCGTCGAATAAATGGAAGATTGCTTCACCACCCGCACGCCGCGCGTCTCCAGCGCGCGCAGCGCCGCGGCAATTTCCTGCTCGCGGTCGCCCATGTTCGAGCCCAGCGAAAGGTATGCCGTCTTCATTGTCCTCGCACGTTGAAAAGCTGCGTCTGTCGCCGCGGCTCATCCATTCCAAAATGCTTGTACGCCAGCGCCGTGGCCACCCGGCCGCGCTGCGTGCGGTCGAGCAGGCCCAGCTGCATCAAATACGGCTCGTAAATTTCCTCGATGGCGTCCTGCTCTTCGCTGAGCGCCGCCGAAAGCGTGTTCAACCCCACCGGTCCTCCGCCGTATTTGTTGATGATCGCCAGCAGCAGATTGCGGTCCACCTCGTCCAGCCCGTGCTCGTCCACGCCCAGCATTTCCAGCGCCTCTTTCGCGACGCCGGCGGTGATTTTTCCTCCGGCCCGCACCTCGGCGAAATCCCGCACACGGCGCAGCAACCGGTTCGCCACGCGCGGTGTTCCGCGGCTGCGCCGCGCAATCTCTTGCGCGCCGGCATCGTCCATCGCAATTTTCAAAATGCCCGCCGAGCGCCGCAAAATTTCGAACAGATCCGCCGCCGTGTAAAAATCGAGCCGGTGCACGATTCCGAAGCGCGAGCGCATCGGCGCCATAATCAATCCGGCGCGTGTGGTGGCTCCCACCAGCGTGAATTTCTGCAGTTGATACGGATGAATGCGCGCGCCCGGTCCCTGGCCGATAATCAGGTCAATGCGAAAGTCCTCCATCGCCGGATAAAGAATTTCTTCCATCGCCGGCATCAGCCGGTGAATTTCATCCAGAAAGAAAAGCTCCCGCGCATCAAGCGCCGTGAGGATTGCCGTGAGGTCGCCTTTGCGCTCCAGCAGCGGGCCGGAGCTGATTTTGATGCTCACTCCCATTTCGCTGGCGAGAATCTGCGCGAGCGTGGTTTTTCCAAGTCCCGGCGGCCCATACAGCAAAACGTGATCCAGAGCTTCGCCGCGGCTGCGCGCGGCCTCGACCGCAATTTGCAAATTTTCCTTGACGCGCGATTGGCCGATAAAATCGGCAAAGCGCTTCGGCCGCACGCTGGCGTCAATCCGCGCGTCTTCGTCAAACGCCTGGCCGGAAACGATGCGATGTCGCAAATCAGCCATGGATTTTCATCCGGTCGCAGACACCTTTGCCGCGCCGCTCGCTCATCCGGCGCGCCCGGCGCGCGCTCCTTTTTCGATGGCGGCCCCGCCTAATTTCTGCAGCGCGGCCTTGAGCAACGCGTCAAAACTGGAATTCTGGTCCTTCACCATCTCGATGGTTTTCTCGATGGCGCGCGGCTCGTAGCCTAAATTCACCAAAGCCGAGCCCACATCGGATTCCACCTGCGAGCGCGTGGGCTGCTTGCCGCTCTCCGCAACGTCAATCACCGCGAGCTTGTCCCGCAGCTCCACCACCATGCGCTCCGCGGTTTTCTGCCCCACGCCCGGAATTCGTTTCAGTTGCACCACGTCGCCTTTGCGAATCGCCGGCACAAGCTCTTCCAGGCTCATGCCCGAAAGAATTTTCAGTGCCAGCGCCGGGCCAACTCCCGATGCCGAAATCAGCAGCTCAAAGCACTGCTTTTCCCGCGCGGTTAAAAATCCGAAGAGCGCAATCTGATCTTCGCGAACATGCGTATGAATCAGCAGCGTGGTTTCCGCATGCAGCGTGCCCAGTCCCGCGAATGTGCAAAGCGGGATCTGCACTTCATATCCGACGCCGCCTACATCCAGCACCACCTGATTCGGCCGTTTGTCAATCAGCACGCCGCGAAGCTGCCCAATCATGCGAGCGATTATTGATTAGCCTCACCGGAGTGTCAACGGAATGCGACGGACACCCGTTTGCCCCGGAGCGTCAACATTCCCGCCATCCGCGGCTGAAGCCGCCGAAGGGAATCGCCGCGATTTACCGCGCGTCGTTTACGGCACAGGAATCTCTCCCGCTCGCGGTTCGCCGATGGGCGGGTGAATGTGCTCCGCGACTATAGCGTTAAAATCGCGCACCCACACGCGGCTGAGAGCCACGGCGGCGCCGCAATGGCGAGGCAAAAGGCCGCAGTAGGCGCAGATTTCAGGATTCGCCGGGCGTGGATTTTGCTTTTGACGATGCTGACAGATTGCCGACAAAAGAAACCACCCGCCGCGGACCTGCCGGCGAAATGTTCAGCTTCTGCGGAGCCGGCAACGGTTGGCGGAGACAGGTGAAATTCCCGCCGGCCACGGCTGCCAGAGCAGGAGAATCAACCGCCTGCCCGTCCTCAGGTCCCGGAAACCTCGCCACGCACCACCACCGCCACAATTGTGGGAGATGCAGGAGTATTGAACATGAATCCCCCCACAGTCACGTCCTGACCGATCATGTTTGAAAGGCTGCCGATATTCGCCGGCGTCAAATTCTGATATACGGTGCCGTTTGGCTGATTGGAGCTTGTATCGTCAATTTGAAGCTGAGCAGATGCATTCACAGGCGCCGAACTGATCAGCGGAGGCGACTTCAGAATGAAGTATGGGAATGGCTGGTTCTGCGGAAAGACCTGGCTCAGCTGTGCCTCCATTTGCGTTTGTTCCAGCGCTAGCCGGTCGGTCGTGAACGCAGCATTCGCAATGCTCGAGCCCGCCGCAACCCGCGCTTCCACTTCCTGTCCGATTAGAACGTCCGAGGTGGACGCGAAGCTCAGTCCCGCCGGCAAAATGAACGCGCCATTGTTCACGAAAAATCCGGCCGTGTTGCTGATAGTCACCGTCAGCGGAGTGCCGATTGCCAGTCCGGACACCGGCGGAATCGCGTTGTGCACCACCAGCGTGACGCTCGTCGGCGGGGTGCCGTTCTGCGCGACGATCATCCCGCTCACCTGCTGGGTATTCGCGGCGTCGTCGTAATCCAATTCCGTCGCCTGAAACGTTCCGTCAGCCATGATGTTCACCGCAACGTCTACGACTTGCCCCGTTGCGATGCATGTGAAATTGTTGTTCGTGCAATTCGCCCGCGCGAATTCGAAATTCGTTCCGCTCTCCGCCTGAATCGTGTACGTTTGCCCCGTGGTAGCCGCCAGTTGAAACTGGTTCGAGCCGCTGTTCACTGAACTCACTTGTCCCGCCAGCCCCATTGTTCCAAGGCTCACCGAGGTGCTGGACGACTGACTCACCGTCGCGGCCACGGACTTGCTGAAATCCAGCGAAAAATCCGTCTGGATGATATCGTTCAAATTCACATCCGCCTCAATCAGCGTGTTGGTGCTCTGGCTGATCACCACACTGGAAGTGAACGTGGTGGTCGCGGTCAAATTGGCGGTCGTCGGATTCGTCACCACGCAGGCGGCATTCGCCGCGCAGTTCTGCCCCGCTACCGTTACCGAACCTCCCGAATTGTTCACAAACGTGTACTGCGGATTCGCATAGGTCAGCTTCAGACTGGTGTACGTTCCCGTGGCCACTTTCGTGGAAGACAGAAATTCCGAATTGGTCTGCAGTTGCGTGAGCTCCACCGTCTGCGGCGTGGACAGCAGCGAAACATTGTTGGGCTCCAGTTCCGCGCCCGTGATGGTCACTTCGAACGAGACCAGCGTCACCCCTGAGGGCACCGTCGGCGGCGTGTCGTGCATGGTTAGAATCACCGGGCTGGTGCTGCTGCCTCCGCCTCCTCCGCTTGTCGGAAAAACCGCGTGGCTGCAGCCCGCAAGCAGGATTAAACCTGCGCCCAGCGCCAGTACGCCCAAGCGTCTGCCTCGAATCATGGAAGTCCCCATTCCCTCGCTCAAAGAAATGCCAAAAGAGGAGCTTTTTCACTCCATCTTTCGCCAATTCAGCCGGTTTGGGAAGGGCGTTGCGCGGCGCCTATCCGTAAAGAGTTAATAGCAGATTTGGACGCACGCGCGTTACACGCACGCCAGCGGAGGGCGGCGCCGACAAGCGCTTTAACGCGGCTCGCTCCGGCGCTTTTTACGCTTCACCGGCACGGACCACGCCGGCGAATCGCTTGCGGGAAAGGACTCTCGCGACGCTTCGTCAACGAAACCGTCGTTCGCTTCATTCTCTTCCGGCGGCGTTTGCGGCGGTGGCTCAGGGTTGCCGCCGGCGTCCTTATTATAATTTTGTCGCTCCGGCGAATTCACGGAACCTCCCGTCCAGGGCCGGGCCGGGGACATACAGACGAGGCAATTTTACGGCGCCACGCTCGCTTTTTCGGCGCAAAAGCGGCGCGCCGGGGGATCGCCGCGCTCTAGATCACTTGCAGCTTTTTTCCGACACGCTCGAAAACTTCGAGCGCACGCTCCAAATCCGCGCGCTTGTGCGTCGCCGTCACAATGGTTCGCAACCGCGCCTTGCCTTGCGGCACGGTCGGATATCCGATGGCCAGCGCCAGCACTCCTTCGTCAAAAAGCTGCCGCGAAAATTCAAATGCCTTCGCCGCGTCGCCCACCATAATCGGCGTAATCGGCGTTTCGCTCTTGCCGGTGTCGAATCCCAGTTTTTTCAGCCGCCGCTTGAAAAATTTGGTGTTGCTCCACAGGCGCTTGATCAATTTCGCGCCCGCTTCCGAATCCAGCAATGCAAAGGCCGCCTGGCAGGTTGCGGTGACTGACGGCGGATGCGAAGTGGAAAACAGGAATGGCCGCCCGCGATGGTAGAGGAAATCAATCAAATCGCGGGAGCCGCAAACGTATCCGCCAATCGAGCCGATGGCCTTGCTCAGCGTGCCGACCTGAATATCCACGCGGCCGTGGCACCCGAGATGATCCACCGTTCCGCGGCCGTTGCGCCCGAGCACGCCCGAAGCGTGGGCGTCATCCACCATCATGATGCAGCCGAATTTATCGGCGAGGTCGCAGAGTTGCGGAAGGGGGGCGATGTCTCCGTCCATGGAAAAAACGCCGTCGGTAATCAGAAGCTTGTGGCCGTTCCAGTCTTTCGTTTCTTCCAGAATGCGCTCGCAATCCGCCACGTCTTTGTGCTTGAAAACTTTTATGGTGGCCTTGGAGAGGCGGCAGCCGTCAATAATCGAAGCATGATTCAATTCATCGGAGATAATCAAATCCTCTTTTCCCAGAACCGCGGAGACGGTGCCGGAATTTGCGGTGAATCCGGATTGAAACACGACGCAGGCTTCCGTGCCTTTGAATTTGGCGATTTGCTCTTCGAGTTCCAAATGGATTTTCATGGTGCCGACAATGGTGCGCACCGCGCCGGAGCCGACTCCGTATTGACGCGTGGCGTCAATGGCGGCGCGGCGCAATTTGGGATGCGTGGTGAGTCCCAGATAATTGTTCGAGCTCAGATTGATGACCTCTTTGCCATCGACGACGGCGATCGGTTTCTGCTCGCCCTCGAGCACGCGCAGGCGGTAGTGCAGCCCCTGCGTTTTCAAATCTTCCATGGCGTCGTGCAGATATTGGGTTTGCGCGCGCGTGGTGGTTATCGGCGATGGTGTAGCCATAAAGCCCTCCCCTCGAAAGAGTCCGGAATGCCGGGCCGCATTAGCATTATAGGCCAGGCGCCGCGCCGGCGAGGGAACAAATCCGGCGCGTGGGCCCGGCGAAATCGGGCTAAATTTCGCGAGACGCTTCGCGCGAGGCCGGCCAAGGCGCGACTCGCAGAGATGGTGTCCGGAAGCGGACATTGGTTCAAAAAAGATGGCGAAAAAACTCGATTAGAAACGGCATCGGCTTTTGATTTCAGCGAGTTAGCGCGGTTTCTAATTTCCCATAGAAACTCGATTAGAAATGCAGGCGGCGTGGAGGCCGGATGGGGAGGATGGGGTTGGCCCATCGGGAGCGGAGTGGCGGTCGAGGCGTTCATTGGTTCACCACGGGTGGGAGATGGATTGCACTATAATGGTGCATTTTCGCGCTCGAAAAGGTGCAATTCTGTAGCGATTAGAAAAATTGATGTTGCTGATTTCAGGCCGCTTATGTCGAGTTCTAATTTTTCATAGCAGTTGCGATTAGAGTACTGATACCGGCCCCGAAAGACCGACCGAATGGCGAGTGACGAGCCGGCGAAAGAACCAACCATGTCCGATGGTGCTCTGCTCAGCAATCCGGATCTCACAGTTCCGCGATGAGAACTTTTCATAAGGGCCGGATGTGGCCCTTATGGCATCCATAAAATGCGAAAGCCGCCGATTGGCGGCTCGGAACTTCTGCTGCGCGAATTGTGCGGCCGGCGAACCGGCCGAAGGATATGTGTACCAGAAAGTTAACGGAAAGTCAAGGAAAATCGGAATCGAATTCGCCAGATGCCATATTATATGCTGGTGTTGCATATGGTATGCGGATGATATGAAGGCAGCACGCAAAATTACAATTGAAGTACCGGAAGACCTTCTCAACAAGGCACAGGAAGCCAGCGGCGCCGGCATTACGCAGACGGTTCGCGCAGGTTTGCAGCTGGTCGCACCAGCGCGATGAAGAAAGGAGAGACGCGCTGCGGCCTTGAAGGTTACAGCGCGCCTCCGCTACTGCGTTAAGGTAAACTAAACCTCACTGGATCACCTCCTTCTCGGCATGGCTGCCGATGTCGACGAGATGTCGCATGGGCTGAGTATACTCCTCGTCGGATGCCGGCGGCATCCTCGCTCGGAATGACAAGTTTTATGTGCAGGAGATGAAGAGGGCAGAGCGGAAACGCGACTCGTGGAGTCGCGCGGGCGCAGCAAGCAGCGCCCCTACGGTTGTGGAGGGTAGAAGCTGGAGAATGTGGGACGCGCTAGGGTCGCAAAGCAGAAGCAGATTCCTCGTCGCCCCGAAGAAGAGCGCCGGGACTCGCTCGGAATGAAAATCCATTTAACTAGGCAAGAACGCGGAGAGGACGGGGAGGCTGTTCCGTCGGGGACGCCGATGAATGGCGCCTGGGGTATTTTGCTTCGACGTAGTCGTCGAGGAGTTTTTGGAAGGCGGCGGAGAGCTCGTCGTAGGTGCCTTTGAGGGTGACGAATTTTTCGCCGTCGATGTAGACGGGGCAGCTTGGCTCTTCGCCGGTGCCGGGAAGGCTGATGCCGATGTTGGCGGCGCGGGATTCGCCGGGACCGTTGACGATGCAGCCCATGACGGCGAGCTTCAGTTCTTCCACGCCTTCGTATTGTGCTTTCCATTCGGGCATTTTGTCGCGAATGTAGCCCTGGACGCGTTCGGCGAGCTCCTGAAACGTGGAGTTGGTGGTGCGTCCGCAGCCGGGGCAAGCGGTGACGCTGGGAGCGAAAGAGCGCAGGCCGAGGGCCTGGAGGAGTTCGCAGGCGGCGTAGACTTCGTCACGGCGGTCGCCGCCGGGGCGCGGCGTGAGCGAGACGCGAATGGTGTCGCCGATGCCTTCGGCGAGAAGGACGCCCATGGAAGACGCGGACCAGACCAGGCCCTTGGCGGCCATGCCGGCTTCGGTGAGGCCGAGGTGCAGAGGCTGATCCGTTTGGCGGGCGAGTTCGCGATAGATGCTGATGAGGTCACGCGGGCGCGAAACTTTGCAGGAAATGATGATTTGATCCTTGCGCAGGCCGCAGGCGAGAGCGAGTTCGGTAGATTGCAACGCGGAGATGACCATGCATTCGTTGATGATTTCCTCGGAGGTGCGGCCGAGATTGCGGTCGGTGTTCTCCTGCATTTTTTGCATGACCAATTCCTGGTTGAGCGAGCCGCCGTTGACGCCGATGCGCACGGGCTTTCCATTGTCCACGGCGACTTTGCAGATGGTGGAGAATTGTTCGTCGCGGCGGGCGCCTTTGCCGACGTTGCCGGGATTGATGCGGTATTTGTCGAGGGCTTTGGCGCATTCGGGATATTTGGTGAGAAGAACGTGGCCGTTGTAGTGAAAATCGCCGATGAGCGGCGTGTCGCATCCGGCGTCGAGGACGCGGCGCTTGATTTCAGGGACGGCGGCGGCGGCTTCGGGAACGTTGACGGTGACGCGGACGAGTTCGGAGCCGGCCTGGGCGAGTTCAAGATACTGTTTGGCGGTGGCGGCGACGTCGGCGGTATCGGTGTTGGTCATGGACTGGACGACGACGGGCGCGCCGCCGCCGACCTGGACTTTGCCGACCTTTACGCCGACCGTTTTGTGACGCTGCGCGATTGCGGGTTGCATGGGCGTCCGTTTAGAGGCTGAAATGCTGCGCGGCCTGAAAGCATAATTTTAGCGGATTTGCGGGGAGAGATGCCAGTGATGAAAATGGCCGGTGTGCCGGTATGAATTTTGAGCCGTTGCGCCACAATCCAGGAAATGCGGACTGACTCCTGCGGGAAGATTGCTCGTGTTTTTCGGAAAGAACGCACGCGCGTTCAGGCGGATCAAGCGCGGACGTGCTGGTAGACGCCGTAGAGGGCGAGGCCGAGGCCAAGAAGAAAAAACAGAGGCAGGAAATAGGTGGTCAGCAGCGGCAAAAAGCCCGGAAAGGGAAGCTTGAGCTTGTAAGGGCTGCTGGGAGACAGGAAATAGTAGATAGCGGCGACGCACATCATGTAAAACAGCCCGCGGCGAAGCGTGTTGCGGCCGGGAGTTATGGTCCCGTGAGCGTGATGATGGTGGAAATGGTCGGGAAGCGTTTCATGGCACAGAGGACAATCGCGCCCACCCTTAGCTGGAATACGCTTGCCACAGAACGGACATTCTCGAAAATGCATAGCGCCCCTCAGCCTGCCGAGCAGCAGGCCGGCTTTCCGACAGATTAAGGCGGCGCGGCTGAGCTTTCCAGAGGCCGGCGGCGGAAAGTGCGCCAAGAGCTACCTGCCCGACGGGACAGGCGTCCGGCCTCTTTCCGTGCGCGGCTGCGACCAAGGAGCGGAGGGGCGCAGTCGAATGCGAGGGAAAAGGCATCTAATCGGGCGTGTTTGCCGACGGGAAACTTGAGCGGGTGAAGGGAAAAAATCCGGGAACTGTGGGCTAAAGTACTTCTTACCGAGAGGCCATTATGTTGATCAAGCGCAGAGAAGATTTGAGCTATTCGGAAGTGACGCCGAAGGGTGCGTACAGCAACCGGCGGAATTTTCTGTTTGGGCTGCTGGCCACCGGCGGGGCGGTGAGCGGGTGGAAATATTTTGAGAACTGGAGATCGGGGCCGGCGAAAGGATCGGTTCCGCGGCCGCTTGCGGGAGTGCGGAAAGGGCCGTTTCAGGCGAAGGATCCGGTGACGCCGGAAGGGGACGTGACCACATACAACAATTTCTACGAATTCGGGACGGGGAAAAGCGACCCTTCGCGAAACGCGAGAAATTTTGTGACTTCGCCGTGGGAAGTTTCCATTGAAGGCGAAGTGAAGAAGCGGATGAAGCTGAGCCTGGAGGACATTTTGAAAATCGCGCCGCTGGAGGAGCGCATTTACCGGCACCGCTGCGTGGAAGCGTGGTCCATGGTGGTGCCGTGGATCGGGTATTCGTTCCGCAATCTGGTGAAGCTGGCGGAGCCGACGCCGAAGGCGAGATATGTGGCGTTTCAGAGCTATTACGACGTGAGGCAGATGCCGGAGGGGCCGGAAGCAGGCATACCGTTTCCATATCTCGAGGGATTGCGGATGGATGAGGCGATGCATCCGCTGACGCTGCTGTGCGTGGGGATGTACGGCGAAACGCTGCCGAATCAGGATGGCGCGCCGGTGCGCATGGTGATTCCGTGGAAGTACGGGTTCAAGAGCATTAAGTCGCTGGTGAAAATCCGATTCGTGCGGAATCAACCGCCGACGACGTGGAGCACGGAAAATCCGGCGTGGTATGGATTCTATTCGAATGTGAATCCGAATGTGGACACGGTGCGCTGGAGCCAGGCGACGGAGCACCGGCTGGGGAGCGGACTTTTCGCGCGGCCGATTCCGACGCAGATGTTCAACGGATATGGAGACCAGGTGGCCAGTTTGTACGCGGGAATGGATCTGCGGAAATATTACTGAGGGGCGCGATTTGTACGCGGAAGGGCAGGGAAATTGGCGATTGGGCGCGCGGTGAATTCAGCTCTCGTCAGCAAATGGACGAAGGCCGTGGTGTTTTTAGTTTGCCTGGCGCCGTTTGCCGTCCTGCTCGGGAAGATTATTCAAAACAATCTGGGGGCGAATCCGGTGCAGTTCGTGGAGCACTGGACCGGCAACTGGACGCTGCGATTTTTGATCTTCACGTTATGTATCACACCGCTGCGGAAACTGCTCAGGCTCCCGCAACTGATCCGCTTTCGCAGAATGCTTGGTCTTTTTGCGTTCTTTTACGCTTGCCTGCATTTTTCTACGTGGATTGGGATTGACCGCTTTTTCAATTTGTCGCAAATGTGGGCGGACGTGGAGAAACGGCGGTTCATTACCGTGGGATTCGCGGGATTCGTGCTGCTGATTCCGCCGGCAGTGACTTCGACGGCGGGATGGATTCGGCGGCTCGGAGGGAAACGCTGGCAGATGGTGCACCGGGCAATTTACGCGAGCGCGATTGCCGGGGTGATTCATTACATCTGGCTGGTGAAATCGGATGAGCACAAGCCGCTGGAATACGCTGCGATAGTAGGCGCTCTGCTCCTGTGGCGCGTTGGAGCATGGGCGCGCAAGCGCGCGCAGGCGCAGGCCGCAACGGCGCGGCAGTTGCGACGCAAGGAATCGAGCATTCCCGCCGTGGAGAACTGAGCTTCGCGTGCACCGCGTTTATCGAAGAAGCCGAGGCATTTTATGCGGAGCGTTTTTTGATTCCCGGTGCAGTTGGCGGCCGCGAATCGCGCCCGCGAGCGGCGGTTATGCTAACATCGCTTATTTGGCGAACGCACTCCATCCTGACGGCGGGTCTGATTTTTCATCCGAGGCAAATGTTGCATGAAGGCGCTGCGCAAAATGCGCCCGGAGCGGGGCGCGCAACTGGAAACGATTCCGGCGCCGGCCATCGGGGGCGCGGACGTGCTGGTGCGCGTGCGAGCGGCTTCGATCTGCGGCACGGACCTGCACATCTATCACTGGGACAAATGGTCGGCCTCGCGCATCCATCCGCCGATGACGTTCGGGCACGAATTCTGCGGCACGGTGGAAAAAATCGGCGCGGAAGTGGAATCGGTGAAGCCGGGGGATTTTGTCAGCGCGGAAATGCATGTGAATTGCGGGCGGTGCCGGGCGTGCCGCGCGGGCCAGCCGCATCTTTGCCGGAACGTGAAAATCATCGGAATTGACGCGGACGGATGCTTCGCGGAATTTGTGCGCATTCCGGCGCGCAACATCTGGAAAGTTGATCCGGCGATTCCCGAGCACTACGCGGCGGTGCTGGATCCGCTGGGCAACGCGGTGCATACCGTGCTGGCGGGAGAAATTGCGGGACAAACGGTGGCGGTGACGGGTTGCGGGCCGATTGGACTGATGTCAATTGCGGTAGCGCGCGCGTGCGGCGCGTCAACGATTTTTGCCACGGAAGTGAATGCGCACCGGCGGGAACTGGCCAGGAAAATGGGCGCGGATGAAGCGTTCGATCCGCGCACGGACGAGCCGGTCGCGAAAGTGCGGGAAGCGACGGGCGGAGACGGCGTGGACGTGCTGCTGGAAATGAGCGGGAATCCGGCGGGAATTCATCAGGGATTTCAGATGCTCCGGCAGGGCGGGCGGGCGTCGCTGCTGGGAATTCCGAGCGAGCCGGTGACGCTTGATTTGGTGGGAGACGTGATTTTCAAAGGCGCGGTTGTTCAGGGGATTTACGGGCGCAAAATGTTTGAGACCTGGGAGCAGATGACTTCGCTGTTGAAGGCGGGACGGCTGAACCTGGAGCCACTGTTCAAAGAGCGCGTGCCGCTGGACAAATTTGCGGACGCGTTTCAACTGCTGGAAAGCGGGCAGGCCGGCAAGATTTTGTTTTACCCCAACGGCGCGCACTGAGTTACTCGTAGCGGAGCGCGACCATGGGGTCAACATCCATGGCTCGTCGCGCGGGGATACGCGGGAACGTGAACGCCCGCAGCGGATGATTTTCGCGGGATTGCAAAGAGGGCATGACTCTCAGCCGATGGGCTGAATAGCGCGGCAACAAATCAGGCTGTTCGGCAGCAGGAGCGGCCGGGACGGCAAGAGTCGAGCGTGACGAGCTGCCCATCCGCGCCCACGGCGGATTGCGTGCGGCCGCACCAGAACGGGCCGGCGTTGCGCGCGTCAGAACCTTCCTCTTCCGATTCGTAGAAAAGCTTTTTCGAGCGAATGGACCGGCAGATCTGTCCGGTAGAAATGAGGATGTTGAGGCTGGGTCCGGCGGCGGTATTGGCCATGGCTATGCGGCTCCTTTTGCTTCGGCGAACGGAATGCCCGCGGCGGAAAGCAAGGCGCGCTTCACGGTGACGCGCGCGAGCTGAACTTTGTAGCCGTTGCGGCTGAGCGGCGTGGCGCCCTGAACGGCGAGATCGCCGGCTTTCGCCGCACTTTCTTCGTTGAGAGTTTTGCCGGCGAGCCATTGAGAGGCTTCGGCGGCGGGCCAGGGCTTGGGCGCGACGTGGCCGAGAACGATGCGCGCGGATTCGACGGCAGCGCCGCGCATGCGCAGAGCTACCGCGGCCGAAGTGAGCGGCCAGTCCATTCCTTCCTTCTGGCGAACTTCGTACATGGCGCTTTTCATGCCACGCGAAGAAGCGGGAATGCTGATGGCGGTGACAATTTCGTGCGGGCCAAGCGCGTGCTCGCGCTCGCCTTCTTTTTGCGGAATGACAAAAAATTCCTCAACCGTGGCTACGCGCGCGCCGTCCGGGCCTTCGATGTGAATCCTGCCGTCGAGCGCCGCGAGCGCCGGACCAAGACTGGTGGGGCTGATGAACTTTGCCGGCCCGGAATTGCCGAAAATGGCGTGATAGCGATTATCGCCGCGAGCAACGAGGGAATGGCCGTCTTTGTCGAGCGCGAGCAGGCCGAAGCCGTTGCGATAATACCAGCAGCGCGGGCGCTGGCAGAGCCATCCGCCGACGGTGGCCATGTTGTGAATTTGCGGGCTGCTGATGTGGTCGGCGCCTTCGGCGATGGCGCGGAAATGTTCGCGGATATCGGAAGAAGAAATCAACTGGTCCAAATGGACGGCCGCGCCGATGCGCAATCCGCCGTGTTCGTTTTGAATGGCGTGGAGCGCGCCGATTCGCTTGATGCTGACGAGGCGCCTGGTTTCTTCCACGTTGTCTTTCAGCAGAGAAAGCATGTCCGTGCCGCCGCCGTAAAGAGAAGCGTCCTCGAAATTCGCGCCGAGCAGGGCGAGAGCTTCTTTAACGGTCGAAGGGCTTGCGTATTCGAAGGCTTCCATTTAAGCCATACCTCCCTTGCCGAGCGCGGCGAGAACGCGATCGGGCGAAAGCGGCAGTTGCGGAACGCGAACGCCGATGGCGTTGGCGACGGCGTTGGAAATCGCCGCGCCGGGGGAAACCACGGGCGGTTCGCCCAGGCCGATGGTGCCGCGTTCGTCGTAGCCGGGCCCGGTCATCATGTGCACGACGATTTCACCGACGTCGCCGAGGCCCGCCAATTTGTAAAATTCCATGTTGGGATTGAGACAGACGCCGGTGAGCTGGTCCATGATTTTCTCTTCGTACAGCGCATAGCCAACGCCCATGATGCACGCGCCGTAGACCTGGCTCTCCGCAGTTTTGAGGTCAATAATCAGGCCGCAATCTTGCACGGCGACGTGTTTCATCATGCGCACAATTCCGGTTTCGGTGTCGACTTCGACTTCGCTCATTTGCACGCCGCCGACGCCGCTGGACATCAGGGCGGGATTTGTGCGGCCCATGCCGGTGATGGGAGAAGCACCGAGCTTGGCGCAGGCCTGCTTCCAAGAAATGGATTTGGAGGGATTGCCGATGACCTGAATTTTGCCATCCCAGGCCTCGAGTTTGTCCGGCGTCGTTCCGAGCGACGGGGCGACTTTAGCGAGCAGTTCATTGAGGGCGTTTGTGGCGGCCATGCGCGTGGAGGTGCTGACGCCGCTGACGGTGGTTGAACCGCCGGAAGCCCCCGCGGGAGGATAACGATTGTCGCCGAGGTTGACCTTAACGGCGTGCAGCGGAAGTCCCAGCGTTTCGGCAGCCACGATGTTAATGACCGTGCGCGTGCCGGTGCCGAGATCCTGACTGCCAATATTTGTTTCGACGGAACCGTCAGGATGGATGACCACCTGGCAATTACTCTGATTGCCGCGGCCGCCCCAGGTGTGAATTGAAAGGCCCAGGCCACGCTTAACGGGTCCCGATCCCGATTGGCCGCGCGGATGCCATTTCGCTTTCCAATCTATCAGGCGCGCGGCAATGGGAAATTCGTCGCGATAGATTTTCGCGTGGTCGCCGGCGAGATCAATGTTTTTGAGGAAAAAATCCATGGGATCCATATTGAGTTTGGCGGCCAGATCTTCCATGGCGGAGTTGGTAATCAGCGCCATTTGCGGATGATTGGGGGCGCGCCAGGCGCGAGCGGGGCCGATGTTGTTCATTACGCCGGTGTAACTGGCACGAACATTGGCGGGCTCGAGAATGTAGGGAATGCGCGGGGAACCTTCGGCGCGCGGCCCTTGCGTACCCCATGCCTCCGACTGCCAGGCGACGAGAGTGCCGTCGCGCTTCGCGCCAACTTTGACGCGCGCGTACATCGAAGGGCGGCAGCCCGCGGTCGTTTGCTCCTGATCACGCTCGAGCATCATTTTTACGGGCCGGCCGGCTTTTTTGGCGAGCTGCGCGCAGGCGATGCCCCAAGTATCGGCGGCAAATTTGCTGCCGAATCCGCCGCCCATGAATTGCGTGATGACGTGAATATTGCTTGCCTGAACGGGAACGCCCTTGTCACTGAGCGCTTCGGCGTACTGGCCGGCCATGCCGCTGACGTTTTGCGTGGATTCCCAGACGGTGAGATGGTCACCGTTCCATTCGGTGACCTGCCCGTGCGATTCCAAGCAGCAGTGCGTGATGACCGGCGCGCCGTAAACGCCCTCGCTGACGACAAGATCGGGCTGCTGAAAAGCCTGGTCCGGGTTTCCGTTCGTGCGATTTTCGAGCTGCTTGGTGAATTGCGCGCCCGCGGTTTGCAAATCGTCATGGACGAGATAAGGAAGCGGCTGGTATTCAATTTTCACGGCATCCGCCGCGGCTTCGGCGCGCTCTTCGGAATCGGCGGCGACGGCAACGATTTCCTGATTGGCCCAGAAGACCTCGCCGCCTTCCGGAATCATCACCACGACCGCTTTCACGCCGGGCATGGATTCCGCCGCGCGGGTATCGATTTTCGCGATTTTCGCGTGCGCATATTTTGAGCCGACCATCTTGCCCCAGAGCATTCCCGGGCGATTGATGTCGTAAGAATATTTGGCGCGGCCGGAGGATTTTGCGGGGCCGTCAATGCGCTTGATTTTCTTGCCGATGAGCTCGCGATGATTCGCCGGAGGCCAGTGATAGTCAGCCATTAGGCTTGCCCTCCTTTCGCCCTGATGCTCCGCGCGGCTTCGAGAACCGCGCCTTTAATCCCGCGGTACGTGCCGCAGCGGCAGAGATTGCCGCCGAGCGCGTGGCCCAAAGCTTCCAGCGTTGGATTTGGCTGGTGATTGAGGTAGGCCGTGACGGCCATCACAAACCCGGGCGTGCAAAAACCGCATTGCTGCGCATCGTGGTCCCAAAAGGCCTGCGAAACGGGATGCAAGCCGCCGGCGGGCTCGATGCCTTCAATGGTGGTGATTTCATGGCCTTGCGCGTCAAGGGCCAGGGTCGTGCACGAATACACTGCGCGGCCGTCCAAATGCACGGTGCAGGCTCCGCACGTTGCGCGGTCGCAGACTTTTTTCGCGCCCGTAAGATCGAGATGATTGCGCAACGCATCAAGGAGCGTTACGCGCGGCTCGAGACTCAGCCGGTGTAGCTTGCCATTAATTTTCAGGGTGACCGGAACCGCTCCCGGCCCTAAAACGCCTGGAGCGCCGCCGGTTCCGCCATTCTGCGATTCCGGCTCGACCGCGAGAGTTCGGTCGGCGAGAAGCGCGCCGGCGGATGCAGCCACTCCGGCGATTCCGGCGCCTTTGATGAAACGGCGGCGAGAAAGATCGGGAGGCTGATTGTCGCGGGCGCCAGAATCAGCGCCATCGCACGCCTTTTCGCCGCCACGCGGCGGCGCATTGTCATTTGACGGCATGAGTGTACCCCCTGAAAGAGAAGCGAGATTGGAAAACGCCAAGGAAGGGCTGCGAAGGAGCGAAAAATCGAAAGGACGGCGGAATCACCAGCAAGCTCCCCTCAGAATAACAGGACATCATAGTTTCAGGGCCGGTGCAAAGTCAAAGAGTTAGACGAGCAAAAATTGAGGCGAGTTTCTCAGTTTTCCAATTTCCGTCAAGTTCGCATGGTCTGGCCACGGAGGCCGAATGGCCGATGAAGGGAATTATTCCTCGCTCTTTCGCGCAACTGTGGCGTCCAGCCGGCCGCGCGCCAGACGGACAGCGATATCATCGCCTTCCCGAACCTGCGCGGCGGAACGCAAGACGCGGCCGCTGCTGTCGTAAGCGATCGCATAGCCGCGTTCGAGCAGGTGCAATGGGTTGCGTTCTTCGAGGCGCACCGATGTGCTTTCCAGTTTGCGGCGCGCAGCGGCGAGATAGCGCCGGGCGTGCGCGGCGAGCTGCCCGGAGTGGTGATCGAGCTTGCGGCGCAGTGTGCCAACGCGCGAGCGCAAATCCACGGACGCGATGCGCAGCTGCAGCAGCGCGTATCTACGCCGCCGGCGCACGACGGCGCGCTCAAGCGCGCGGTGCAGTTCCGCGCGGCGCTGATCCAGGCGCAGTTTCAACAAATTCACGCGGCCGCGCAAATCAAACGACGCCATGCGCACGGCTGAAGCGGTCACGCGCCGGCGCGCACGGTCGGTGCGCTCTCTCAAGCTGCGGGCCAGCATTTGATTCAGCTCGTCGAGATGCTGCCCGCGCCGGCGCAGGATTTCTTCCGGCCGGCGAAACGCGCGATGTGCAGCCAGATCGCGCAAAACGTGGCGCCGCTCGGAAAGAAAATAGCGCATGTGCTGAACCATCTCGCGCGCGCAATCAACGATGTGTTTTTCGAATTCGGCGCGCGTGCGCACCACAATTTCCGCCGCCGCCGAAGGCGTCGGCGCGCGCACATCGGCGGCGAAATCGGCGATGGTGGTGTCTGTCTCGTGGCCGACTCCGGTGATGATGGGAATTTCGGAAGCGGCGATGGCGCGCGCAACGATTTCTTCGTTGAACGCCCACAAATCCTCGAGCGAACCGCCGCCGCGCGCCACAATCAGCACATCCACGAGCTGCGCGCGGTTGAAATAGCGAATGGCGCGCACAATTTCTTCTGCGGCGCCGTCGCCCTGCACTTTGACCGGAAACAGCAACACGCGGAGGTTCGGAAAACGGCGGCGAAGAACATGAATCACGTCGCGAATTGCCGCGCCCTGGGGCGAAGAGACAATTCCGATGCGGCGAGGCAAGACCGGCAGCGCTTTTTTGCGGTCGGCATCGAAAAGGCCCTCGGCTTGCAATTTTTTGGTCAGCTGCTCGAAGGCAAGCTGCAGTGCACCCAGACCGACAGGCTCGATATGCGAAACATAAATCTGATACTCGCCGCGCGCCTGGTAAACGCTGACGCCTCCGCGCACCGTGACTTTCAGTCCGTCCTCCGGATGAAAACGCAATCCGCGCACCTGATCGCGAAAGCAGACGCAGCGAATCTGCGCCTTTTCGTCCTTCAGCGTGAAATACAGATGCCCGGATTGCGCGGCGCGAAAATTGGAAATTTCGCCTTCGACCCAAACGTCGGGAAATTCCGTTTCGAGAATGTCGCACAGGCGCAGCGTCAGTTCGCTGACGCGCCAAATGTGCTTCTCCGGCATCAGATTCAGGGAAAATTGCGTGGTCATAGATACAGCCCGAGCACAGCGCTGCTTTTCATCGTCGAAAGGCGCTCCAGGCCCAAAAAATCAGCGTGAGCACAACGCTCAGCACGATGCAGGTGACGATGGGAAAATAAAAACTGCCGTGCCGTCCATGATAACTGATGTCTCCCGGCAAGCGCCCCAGCCGAAAGGGCAGCTTCGCGCCAGTGAGGAAAAAAACTCCGATTCCCGCAATCGCCACGCCGAAAATCAGCAGGACTTTGCCGAGTTCGCGCATCGGGTTCATTGGCGCGGATACATTTTACCTGAATATTTTCCCGGCGCTCAGTCGTGAGGAAAATCCGTCTGGCAGCTATTGCCGAATGTGAAAGAATCCACCTGGAGTCCCGGAGCCGCAGGGATTAAATCCAGGACATGGCCGCCGAACTGCGGATTCGCGGTCAGGTAATACATGCGCGAGGCGTTCACTTCAATGTAGGAACGGCCCTGCGGATCAATTTTTACATCCACGCCTTTGTCTGCGGCGGTGAGATATCTTCCATCCTGCATAATGTAGAGCCGTACCGGATTTCCGCCGCCCACATTCATCACGGAGTACGCCTGCGTCGCGTGATACTTCATTTGCATGCGCGCCGCTTTCGGGCCCGGCTCCTGCGGCTTGCCTTCATAAATCATTCCATTGGGGTCGGTCTGCCATTTTCCAGAAAGCCCCGCGCGCCCATCATGTATTTTTTTCGGAAGTTTATAGTTGATGACATCTCCCGGATGGTATGGATTCGGATTTTCGACGATACCCTGATGCCCGCTGAATGGCCCAACGTACATCTCGGGGGTGGTCACGCCGCCGCATTGCGGGGCATCCGTGTTCTCCACCGGCGGCAGCGTGTAGCCGGCGGGGAAGGTCAGCCCGGGGTGCGCTTCGACCAGCAGGCGGCGAATGGCGATTTCGAAGTTGTGGTCGTCACCTTCGCCGGCAAGCTCGAAGCGCACGTTTCCCTTCGCATCGATCAGGAAGCGATTTGGCCAGAACTGGTTCGAGTAGCTGTTCCAAATTTTGTAAAAGTCGTCCACGACAACCGGATAAGGAAGGCCAAATCTCTTTACCGCCGCGCGCACGTTGTCCACGTCGTAGGCGATCTGAAACTCGGGGTCGTGCACCCCGATGATTACGAATCCATATTTGTGATAGCGCTTATACCACTCGATATTCTGCGGAAATGTGCGGATGCAATTGATGCAGGTATATTCCCAGAAATCGATCATCACCACTTTTCCGCGCAACTGCCGCATGGTCAACGGCGGCGAATTGATCCAGGTGATGCCGGAGACCTTGAATCCCGGCGGCGGAAAATCGGGAGCCTTTTGATCGAGGGCGACCATGCGGCCGTCCACGGTTTGCGAGGGAATCTTTATCTGTGCCTGAGCCGACGAAACGGCGGTCATCGAGGCGCCTAAAAACAGGCCGAGCGCGAGCGTCCGACGATTCATGAGCATTCCGGCCATCACTCTATTGGGATGCGCCAAAGGGTGCGACTGATTGCATCCCCTCCCAGAATTGCGCCTTCAGATCAGTTCCATTCCCGAAAAAAAATAGCCCAGTTCAAATTTCGCCGTGTCTGCGGCATCCGAGCCGTGCGTGCAGTTGTTCTGGATGCTCGCGCCGTAGGTTTTGCGAATCGTGCCCGCTGCTGCTTTTGCCGGATCGGTGGCGCCCATCGTTTCGCGCCAGCGCGCGATGGCGTTTTCCGATTCCAGCGCCATCACCACGATTTTGCCGGAGCTCATAAAGTCGGTAAGGTCATTGAAGAACGGCCGCTGGCGATGCACGGCATAGAAGCCTTCGGCTTCGGACTTTGTCAACCGCAAGGTTTTGATCGCGACGATTTTGAATTTTGCTTCGTGAATGTGCTTCAGAATATCGCCGGTCAGCCCGCGGCCCACCGCATCCGGTTTTATGATTGCCAATGTGCGTTCCATCGCCAAGTTGCGCTCCTGTTTTTTTTATTTTGCGGCCGCTTTGCCGAGCACCGCGGCCATGGTGTGGCCGATTTCCGCAGGGCTTTGCACTGTGTGAATGCCCGCCGCTTGCATCGCGGCGTATTTCGTCTTGGCCGTGCCCTGTCCTCCACTGATGATTGCGCCCGCGTGTCCCATGCGGCGGCCGGGAGGCGCGGTCTGGCCGGCGACGAATCCGACCACCGGCTTTTTCACATGGGCTTTGATGTACTCGGCCGCGACTTCCTCGGCACTTCCGCCAATTTCGCCGATCATGACGATGGCTTGGGTATCGGAATCTTCGTTGAACATTTTTATTGCGTCGAGAAAACTTGTGCCGATGATCGGATCGCCGCCGATGCCGATGCAGGTGGATTGTCCGATACCGAGTCGCGTCAACTGGTCCACGGCTTCATAAGTGAGCGTGCCGCTGCGGCTCACGAGGCCGACGTTTCCCGGCTTGTGAATGTGTCCGGGCATAATTCCGATTTTGCATTTTCCCGGTGAAATCAACCCCGGGCAATTGGGCCCAATCAGCCGCGTTTTCGAATTTCGAAGCACTGCCGCAACGCGCACCATGTCCAGCGTCGGAATTCCCTCGGTGATACAGACCACCAGCGGCACTTTCGCATCAATGGCTTCGAGCACTGCATCTGCGGCAAATGGCGGCGGCACAAAAATCGCGGACGCGTTCGCGCCGGTCTGCCTGAGCGCTTCCGCAACGGTGTTAAACACCGGCACGCCAAGATGTTCCGTCCCGCCTTTTCCGGGCGTCACCCCTGCCACAATCTTCGTGCCGTACGCAATCATCTGTTCGGCGTGGAATCCGCCTTCGCGGCCGGTGAGCCCCTGCACCATCACGCGCGTGTGCTCGTTCACCAGGATGCTCATCGCGCGCCTCCCGCGAGCGCAACGACTTTCTCCGCGCCGTCCTTCATTCCCGCGGCCACCGTGAAGTTCAGCCCCGAATTTTGCAAAATTTCTTTGCCCTTTTCGACGTTCGTTCCTTCCATGCGAATCACGACCGGCGCCTTGATTTTCAATTCGCGCGCCGCGTCCACCACGCCGGTGGCCAGCACGTCGCAGCGCAAAATGCCGCCAAAAATATTGATGAAAACCGCTTTCACGTTGGGATCGCCCAGCAAAATCTTGAATGCGTTTTTTACCTGTTCGGCCGAAGCGCCGCCGCCCACGTCCAAGAAATTCGCCGGATTGCCGCCCGCCAATTTAATGATGTCCATCGTGGCCATCGCCAGGCCGGCGCCATTCACCATGCAGGCGACGTTTCCATCGAGCTGAATATAATTTAGTTTGTATTTCGAGGCTTCGACTTCGAGCGGCGTCTCTTCGTCCAAATCGCGCAGCTCCGCGATTTCCGGATGACGTCCGAGCGCGTTGTCGTCGAAATTCATTTTCGCGTCGAGCGCAATCAGCCGGCCATCGCCGGTGACCACCAGGGGATTGATTTCCACGAGCGAGGCATCCGTGGCCAAAAATGCGCGATAGAGCGCCTGAAAAAACGGCTCCGCGACTTTCAGAATTTGCGCGGTCATTTCCGCCGGCAGGCCCAGCCCAAAGACAATTTTCCGCACCTGATAGCTTTGCAGTCCCGCGGCGGGATTTATCACTTCGCGCAAAATCGCCTGCGGGTTTTCCCTGGCGACCTCTTCAATTTCCATTCCGCCCGTCGCGCTCGCCAAGATTACCGGCGCTTCCGCCGCGCGATCGACCAAAATGCTCAGGTACAGCTCGCGCTTGATATCGAGGCCTTCTTCAATCAGAAGCCGCCGCACAATTCTTCCTTCCGCGCCCGTTTGCGGCGTCACCAGCTTCATTCCCAGAATTTGCCCGGCCAGCTCGCTCGCCTGCTCAACTGAACGCGCCAGCTTTACTCCTCCGCCTTTTCCGCGTCCGCCGGCATGAATCTGCGCTTTCACCACCACCACCGGCGTCCCGATTTTTTGTGCCGCCGCTTTGGCGTCTTCTTTTTTGAACACCACTTCGCCTCGCGGAATTGGCACGCCAAACTTTGCCAGGATGCCCTTCGCCTGATACTCGTGTATCTTCATTCGCCTTCCAGTAGTGGTAAAATTAAATCTTCACATGCGCGAAATTATTTGCGCAAAAAGCTCTCAATCTTACTTCGGATTCGCGGAACGTATCAAGGAACCTTCATGGACGATAGCCCCCGGTGCGGTTCGGAACGGAACGAGCGCCGCTTCTATGATTTCTGACGCTATAAAGAAAATCGTCACGCGCGAGAACCTCACCCGCGCCGAGGCGGAAGCCTGCATGGAGCAAATCCTCTCCGGCGGCGCGAATGACGCGCTGATCGCCGCGCTGCTGATCGCGCTCCGCATGAAGGGCGAAACCGTCGACGAACTGGTCGGCTTTGCTGCGGCCATGCGCCGCCACGCTACGCCGATTTTTCCTGCCGGCCATTCTCTCGCCGATGAAATGCTCGTTGACACCTGCGGAACGGGCGGCGACGGCCGCAACACCTTCAACGTCTCCACCGCCGCGGCCTTCGTGGTCGCCGGCGCCGGCGTGCGCGTCGCCAAGCACGGCAATCGCGCCGCGACCTCGCCTTGCGGCTCAGCCGATGTGCTCGAACAGCTCGGCGTCTCGCTCGAGCAGCCACCCGGTCGGGTCCGTCAAGCCATTGAAGAAATCGGCATCGGTTTTCTTTTTGCGCCGGCGATTCACACTTCCATGCGCTATGCCACGCCGGTTCGCCGCGCTCTCGGCGTGCGTACCGTTTTCAATCTGCTCGGACCGCTCACCAATCCTGCCGGCGCCGCCGCGCAGGTGGTGGGCGTTTCCGCAGCGCATCTCACCGAACTTCTTGGCCGCGCCCTCGCCGAGCTCGGCGTCCGCCGCGCCTTTGTGGTTCACGGCGCCGACGGTCTGGACGAAATTTCGCTGAGCGCGGAGACGCGCGTCGCCGAAGTCGCCGGCGGCGCCATTCGCAATTACCGAGTTTCGCCGGAGGATTTCGGCCTGCGCCGCGCGCCCGCTAACGCCTACGCCGGCGGCGACGCAAAACAAAACGCGGAAATCATCCACAAAATCCTTGGCCGCTCGCTGCTGTACCGCGAACACACGCCGCATCGCGACATTGTGCTCGCCAATGCTTCCGCCGCGCTCGTCGCCGCAGGCCGCGCGGGCAGCTTCAAAGACGGCGTGCGCATCGCCGCCGAATCGATTGACTCCGGCGCCGCGCGCGAAAAGCTCGATTCCCTGGTGCGCTTCACGCAGGCCGTTGCGGCAGCCGCCGAGCCTTCGACCCATTGATTCGCCATTGCCGGACGCGCATTCTCTACCCCTGTTCGCGCAGGCTGCGCACCGCGAACGCAAAGCTGCACACCGCAAAAATCACGAACGCAATGCCTTCTGCTGCAATCTGGCGCACCTCGCCCAGCCCAATCGAACTGTAGCGAAACAGATCCACTTCCCAGGTGATCGGATTCGCCAGCGCCGCCGCGCGAAACCACTTCGGCAGCGGCGCGAGCGGATAAAACATCGAGCTGGCAAACATCAAAACGAAGTAGGACACGTTCACCACGCTGTTGAAGACGTCGTTTCGCCGGATTCTGAGCGCCAGTATCGAATAAAAGAAAAACCACGCCGCAGTCCCCGCAATCACCGTCGCCGCCAGAAGCGGCAGCATGCGCCAATGCAGATGAATCCCAAGCAGCGCGCAGCCCAGCGCAATTGTGAGGACCGCCTGCAGGAGTCCAATGCAAATGTTGAACACCATTTTCCCCAGCAAATATTCCGAGCGCCGCATCGGATACGTCAGCATCTCGAAAAATATTCCGTTGTCGCGGTCCAGAAAGAACGACCACGAACTGGTGGTCGCAATGCCGAAACTCGCCATGCCCAGCACGCCCGCCAGAAAAAACGAATTGTAGTTCAGCCCTCCCGGCAGCGCGCGCACGCCCAGCGCGGCGTCAATGCCCACGCCGAACATCAGCAAGTAGAGCAGCGGATAGAAGAGATCGAAAAACAGGAAGGTGATATTCGTCGAGCGAATTTTCGTTTCGCGGTACACCACCGCCTGCAAAGCGCCCATTTCACGCCTCCTTTGTCAATTCGACGAAAATATCTTCGAGGCTCGCCCCGCTGACTTCCACGCGCAGCACGCGCCCCTTCTTTGAAAGCTCCTGCACAATGTCCAGCACCCTGGCCTCTTCCACTTTCAGCGACACTTCCACCGTATTCCCATCCAGGTGCGAACGGAGTGGATTCATCGCGCCGATCTCCGCCGCAATCGTTTCCGGCAATTTGTCGAACGTCAGTGAAATCTCATACACGCCCGAGGAAAGCAGCTTCAGCGCGTTCAAATCTCCGCGCGCCACCTGCTTTCCGCGATTCATGATTAGAATGTCGTCGCACAATTCTTCCGCCTCGCTCAAAATCTGCGTGGTCAGCACAATCGTCCGGCCTTTGGCGGACTCTTCGCGCAAATAGCCCATAGCCGCGCGCTTCAAAATCGGATCCATTCCCGTCGAAAATTCATCCAGAAAAATCACCGGCGTATCCACCATGAAAACTTTGGCCACCTGCACGCGCCGCCGCGAGCCTCCGCTCAAATCCTGGACTTTTTGTTCCACATATTGCTGAATCTGAAATCTCTCTATCACCATTTCCGCGCGTCGGCGCGCTTCCGCCGCATCGAGCCCGTGGAAACGCGCGAACGTCAGCAAATTGTCGCGCACGTTCAGCAGAAGCTCCGCCGCAGTTTCCTGCAAAACCATCGAGATGCTGCGGCGCACTTCCAGCGGATTCGCCGTCACATCAAATCCCTGAATCCGCGCGCTGCCGCTCGTGGGACGCAGCAGCGTGGTCAGCACTTTCAGCAGCGTTGTTTTTCCCGCGCCGTTTGGGCCGAGCAAGCCGAAAATTTCTCCGCGCGGAACCGAAAAACTGATTCCGTCCACTGCGCGCACTTCCGCCTGTGCGGCGCGCGCTTTTCGTCCGCGCCGTCCGTAAACTTTGACCAGATTCTCAACTTCCAGTGCCAATGTGCTCATCTGCGAATTCTCCGCGCGTGCTCGTCAGTCTGAATGTTTTTTGATCCTGCTCCGCCGCAAAAAAAGCGGAAGCGTTTCGGGACATCGTGCCGCCATATTTGATCCGCCTTTCCCGCTGCTCGTGAATATCATTTGAGTCGGGCCGCGCTGGATGTTGCGGCAGATGCGGCGGAATCCGCTGTTATATTTTCGGGCTTTCCGCCGCATCAATGCGGAAATGCTCCAAAGCCGATTTTCAAAATGAGAGCGTTACAAAGCGGAACGGCGGAATCAAGCGCCGGCGCGCCGGCAATGCCCGCGCACCGCGTCCGTGCTCAGAGGAGAATGGGGATGATCTTCATGGGGCTTCCCGCCCTTTCTCACTGCGTGGGAAGCAATCTACAGGCATCAAAGCGCCAAGTCAAGGCCGGACAACAGCCAGGCCGCGGCTCAGTTTGTATTTTCCTGAAGCCACCGGCAGCTTCCCCTGTCGCCTTGTTGGAGCGCCCATTCGGCTGAAATGAATTCCGCAATGGGGATGTCACACAAAAATTCTTCGCGTTTCTCGTCTCACGGCTGGCCATGCCCTCGGAACAAAATTTTTCCGGCGGCTTATTCGGGCGGTGCTATGATGCACGCGGTTCATCAGCGCATATTCAGGAATGAGCCTTGGCTCGCTTCTCCTTTCCGAAGGAAACTCCTTGAGCAATTCCACTGCACTGCCAGCCTCCGCCGGTGCAAGTGCCCAAATGAATTCGGCCGGGCTTGCCTCACTTGGGATTTTCGCGGGTTTCTCGATTTTGTACACGCTGCTTCGCTCCGGTGACATTTTCGCGGTTGACGGAGCATATCGGTGCCTCGAGGTGTATCGCCGGCAAGAGTTGTTCGTTGACGGCAGCAATCATTTGCTCTATCCAGCCTGCGTTTTTCTCTGGTCGCGGCTCGCTGCGCTTTTCGGATTTCAGCCTTCCGGGCCGGTTTCATTTTTTGCGCTCACCGAGCTAATGAATTGCCTGGCTGCGGCGGGATGTCTGGGCATCTTGTTTTGGCTGGCAATTCGCATTACGCGCGACTGGCGTGCAGCCCTTGGCGTGGCCTTATTCTTCGGGCTTTCGAAGGCCTTTTTCGAACAGGCAACGAATGCAAATCAGGCGATTCTCGGTCTGTGGTGGAGTTTTGCGGGCGTATTGCTTGCGGCTGTGGCTTTTCAAAAACCGGCCAGATGGCTCCTTTTTTTTCTCGGGTGTGCTCTTCGCTGCGGCCATGGCCAGCTATCAATCTATGGTTTTTTTGGGCGCCGCGGCAGTCGTTCTGGCCTGGCGCTGCGATAGGAACCAGGGTCTTTGTTTCAAACGCAGGTTCACCTCCATGAGCCTGTTGGCGGGCGGCGGTGTTGCGGGAGCCATCGCTATTTACGGCGCTTCATACGCATTTCTTAGAGCACGACAGACGGCGCTCGCGGGCCACAATCCCTTGCAGATTGCCGGTGCTCACACCTGGCTCGGCGTGAATCCGGGAAAACTGCTGAACGTTCCCATCGGGCTGGTTCAGAACATTTTCCCGGTGCTCAGAAATTTCACCGGCATACGTGCGTTGCTGAGAGGACCGGTATTTCCCCTGATCTCTTTTCTGGCGATTCTCGCCGCGCTTGGCGGATTCTTTATGCTCTGTGCAGCGGAAATTTGGCGGCACAGAAAGAGCCTGTCGCCATTGGAAAGCGCGGCCGTGCCGGCAGGGATTGTGGGCCTCGCGTTTACACTCATCCCTGTCGTTGTGTTTTCGCCGAATTACGACAAGCTTTGGCTGCAACCGCTGGCTTGCATCGCGCTCATCGTCACAATAGCCCTCGCCGGGAAATGGCAGCGCACATATTTGAGGCGCGGAGTGCGGATTACGACGGCTTCTTTTTTGCTTGCCGGCGTTTTCACGAATTTTTTGTGGGCGATTCCCAGCCATCGCGTCCGTGGGATTTACGGCATGGCCCAGGCGCGGCAGCTGGCAAGCATCGTTCATAAAAATGACTTGATGGTCGGCGAGTGGAGTCCAGTCCCCATCATTTACCAGCAGCTTTACGCCGCAAACGGCCAGTACATTGACTTCACCGGCCAAGCAGCTCAGAAAGGCGAAGACGCCGTACGCGACCTGAATCAAGCAATTTGTCGCACGCAACAAAACGACGGGCATGTTTATTTCGTCGGGCTGCTTGATCATTCGAAAGCCGAGTGGGATGGCTTCCTCGGTTCACGCTGCGGCGTTCCCTATTCAGCCATGAATGAATACAGAAGCAATTCCGCAGTTGTCGCTGTTCTCGGCGCGGGCGCTGACAAAATTGTTGTACGGCGATTACGTTAGCACGTGGCCGTGCTCTGGAGTTGAAAGGTGACTTCCCTTAACCGCGATTTGAAAAGCTTCAGGCCAGAATGACCCGACTACAGAGGATCAAACTGGCCTGAAACGCGGCCCCCTGAGGAGATCGTTAGTTGTCAGTGAGGGCGTCCGCCGCCGGGATGCCCGCCGCCACCGGGGCGGCCACCACCACCATGGAATCCACCGCCACCATGAAAACCACCACCGGCGGGGCGGCCGCCGCCAAAAGATGGACGGCCACCACCAAACGAAGGTCGGCCTCCGCCGAATGCCGGTCTGCCGCCGCCAAAAGATGGGCGGCCCCCACCGAAGTTCGGACGCGAATAATTGCCGCGTGGCGGGCTATATGATCTGCCGCCAAAGTTCGGGCGCGAATAATTGCCGCGTGGCGGACTGTAAGGTCTGCCGCCGTTGAATGGCCGGGGAGAATATCCTCGCGACGGACCGCCATAATATGGGCGCGGACGCGCGATCGGCTGGCGCATATTCAATTGCGGACGCGAATAGTTTCCGTAGCCGCGGCCTGAACGGGAACCATTGCTATTCGGCCGGAAATAATTCCATCCTGGACGGGCCGAACCGCTCCGCGAACCCGCCTGCGGAGTGAAATGGCTCCAGCTCGCGTTGCCTGGCCCGGAGCGTACCGGAGCGCCCTGGCGCTGGAATCCGGCATTGCCGTTGCTCGTGAAGCTGTGCCAGCCGGGCCCGCGATTTCCGTTGCTTCGCGGCTGGAAATTGTGAGATGGAGCGTTGACGCGCGGCTGCTGGATCGAACGGTTCGGGAAACCGCCCTGACGCGGCGCGCCGGCGTTTCCGCCGAAGCTGTGCCAGCCGGGCTGAGCATTTCCGCGAGCCCGCGGCTGAAAGGTTCGCCCCTGATTCCCGCGCGGCTGCTGAATTCCGCGGTTCGGAATCCCGCGATTTGGAGACCCTGCCGGTCCCTGCACGCGGCCGTTTGCGTTGCCACCGAAGCTGTGCCAGCCTGGACGAGCTTGCGCTCCGGCTTGCGCATTGCCACGAGCGGCAATTCCGGGACGGATATTGGCATTCATGGGAGCTCGCGTGTTCTGTTGGAACGGCCGGCCCGGTGCACCGCGGCCATTCGCCATTCCGTTCACTCGCGCGTTCGCATTTGCGCCCACGCGCCCATTCAGCGCTCCTCCGCGGAACTGCGCACGCGAATTTTGAACGATGCGCTGCTGCAGAGCAACCTGCTGGCTGAATGGTCGAGGGGTGTACATCGGACGGCTCTGGGTGAAGTAGTGCTGGTTGTTAGCCATCGCCGTCCGCGCAATTGCCGGTGAGACGTGCGCCTGGAGGCGTCCAAGGCTCTGCCGGTCGGGCACCGCAGGCAATCTGCCGGTCATGAAATTGGCCTGGCGGAATTGCTGCCGGCCAAGGCCGCGCTGGAATCCGGCGTCGCCACGCCCGAACTGATTGCCGCGAATTGAAGTAATGCCTTCGCGGATGCGCGCATCGTTCGCGAAGCGTCCGATGTTGGAGAAGCCGTTGCGTCCGCGGTAGAGCGGGTCCATGCGGCGGCCCCAATCGCGATCACCGACGCCGCGGCCAAAGCGCCCGCGTCCCCAGTCGTCGCGGTCAACATAGTTGATGAAAGTGATGTTGGTTACACCGTAGCCCCACCAGGGGGTGTAGTAATCCGCGGGCCCGCACGGTATCCAGCCAATGTTGCCGAAGCCGAACCCGAAGCTGACGCCACCGCCCCAGCCGAAGAATGAGACATATGCCGGGGACCATATGGGGTCGTAACCCCATCCGCCATAGACTCCGATCGGACCCGGCCACCACACCCAATCACCGGCCCAAACGAACCAGCGTCCGTAGTGGTAAGGCGCCCAGCCCCATGGCTCGTAAGAAACCCATGTCCAGCCATAGTAAGGCTCCCAAACCCACTGGCCATCGCGATAGGGCGCCCAGCCGGAATTCTGGTCGGGGACCCAAACCTGGCCGTAATCGGGAACATCTTCCCAATGACCGTAATGATCCAAATCCTGTGAGCCGGTATAGTAGCGATCATCGTGATGCCAACTCTGCGCATTTTGAATTTCGCTATCGCGATTCTGCGCCCACTGGTCAAAACTGTTGGGAGCGGGCGCATCGCCGGTGCGATACTGCGGATTTGTTGTCCCCTGCACGGTAATGAGCTGGCCCTGGTAGACGCGCGTGCTTCCCTGCGGTTCAGAAACTTCGGCCTGCCCGCTGAGCACGGTCATTTCAGTCTGTGAATCGCTGTCGATCTGAATGCGGTACAGCCCGGTGCGCAGAGGATGCAAAGCGGAATTCGGGGTGTCGATTTCCGCATCAGCGCGGCTGTTCGGATACACGCTGTAGGTCACTACGCCCTGACCGACTTCAATTTGAATGTGATTGGAGGTCAAGTCGGTGATTTTCGCCGTCGAGTCGTGGTCCAAACGCAGAACGTTGGCGTAGTCGAGCTGAATCTCAGCGCGAGCGCCATCTCCGGTGGAGATGCGGTCGCCGGATTCGAGCGGCGTATTCACGGTCGCAGCAATCCAGTCGCCCGAATCGCCGCGCTGAATGGATACGTTTCCGCGAATCACGCTGACGCGCGCGACGGAGGGCTGCACCTGCGAATCTGTGCCCGCGCTGGCGTAGCTTTGGTCTTGCGCAGGCTGGTCCTGAGCGTTTGCCACCGGACTGAAAATAGGGCTGAGCAGCGTTGCTGCAAAAAGAGCAGCTATCGAAATTGTGAGATGCTTTTTCATCGCCGCATCCTCCTGCCTGACTACCGAAACCTGACAATCCGTAAATTGCGATAGCACGGCGCGTGCCAAATTGCGGGTTGGTACTCCCATACAAATACTTTAGAATCAATCGGTTACGGATTGCGAATGCAAGGCATGGCGCGGATACAAGAGCGCTGCGGTGAATTTGGGCCAGAGGGTGGTTGATTTCAGCCACTTAGAACTGCGCAGGGCGACGGGCGAGCGCGCGAATCAGGTTTCGTCCGCTGATTCGGAAGGGGGGTCCGACTCTTCAGGCGCGCCCATTTGTGAAAGGCGATAGCGCAAAGCATTGCGCGAAAGTCCAAGGGCGCGAGCGGCCTGGCTTTTGTTGCCATTGGCGCGGCGGAGGGCTTCACGAATGATTTCCTGCTCCCATTGCTCCAGAGTCATGCCTTCGGGAAGAACCGGAGCAGCGCCGGCAGATTTTGGCAGATCAAGATGAATATCAGCGGGGGTGAGCGCGGGACCAGATGCAAAGGTAACGGCGCGCTCGATGACATTTTCAAGTTCGCGAACGTTTCCCGGCCAGGAGAACTGCATCAGGATTTGCAGAGCCTCCGGTGAAATGCCCGTGATTTTTTTGCCTGACGATTGGGCGAAGCGAGCGATGAAGAATTCGACGAGTTCGGGAATGTCCTCTTTGTGTTCTCGAAGGGGCGGAATGTCGATGGCTACAACGTTCAGGCGATAGTAAAGGTCCCGGCGAAAAGTGCCGTCTTCGAGAGCGGCGCGGAGGTCGCGGTTGGTAGCGGCGATGAGCCGGACGTCGACTTTGAGAGTTTTGGTGCCCCCGAGGCGCTCAAATTCGCGTTCCTGAATCACGCGCAGCAATTTCACTTGGGTGGCCGGAGGGACATCGCCGATTTCGTCGAGAAAAAGCGTGCCCTTGTCGGCGAGTTCAAATTTGCCGGGTTTCGAGGAAACGGCCCCGGAAAATGCGCCTTTTTCGTAGCCGAAGAGCTCGCTTTCGAGAAGATTTTCGGGGATGGCGGTGCTGTTGATTTTTACAAACGGGCCGGAGGCGCGGCTGGAATGCTCGTGAATGGCGCGCGCGATCAAATCTTTGCCGACGCCGCTCTCGCCGCCCAAAAGCACGGTGGAATTGGTGGGCGCAGCGCGTTCGACGAGTGCGAGAACCGACTGCATTTTTCCGCTTTTGGCGACGACGTTGGCGTATTCGTAACGACGACCGAGAGCTTCACGAAGCGCACGATTTTCTTCGCGGAGGTCGTGCGCAGCAAGTTCTTTTTTGATGACCAGCAGCATTTCGGCGAGGGAAAAAGGCTTTAAAACGTAATCGCCGGCGCCGAGCTTCATCGCTTCGACGGCCGATTCCACGGAGCCATAGGCGGTCATGATTACCACCGGAAGACTCTGATTGACGCGTTTGATGGCCTGAAGAAATTCGATGCCGTTCATACCGGGTAGCTTGAAATCGGTGACGACGAGGTCGAACTTTTCCGTGTTCAACATTTTCAAACCGGCTTCGGCGTCTCCGGCAGAATGCGTGACGAAGCCGTGATCGGCGAGATTCATTTCGAGCAGCCGCCGCATTTTGGGTTCATCTTCGACGATGAGAATGGAAGGCATAATTTTCGATATCTGCTTACTTTGTCAGGCTCGCCGGGACGGCGCTCGGCGCGCCCGGCAGAAAGAGGCGAAAACGTGCGCCTTCGCCCGGCCCGGAAACGAGCTGGATTGAGCCTCCATGATCATCAACGATTTTGGCGACGATCGAAAGACCCAGGCCGACGCCTGTTTTCTTGGAGCTAACGAACGGGTTGAAGATTTGCTCGCGAAAATCTTCGGCGATGCCCGGGCCGGTATCGGCGATTTCTACGGTGACGCCGAGGAGGCCGTCACGCGACTCCGGCGCCATGCGGATTTCGAGTTTCGGCGGAATGGCGGAAAGTGGATTCGGCGCACTATCAGGAGGGGCGGCGCCATTTTCCTCAGCGCCCGCACCCATGGCTTCGCAGGCGTTGAGAATCAAATTGACGAAGACCTGCTCGAATAGCTGCTCATCCGCGAGGACAGGCGGCAAATCATTGGCGAAGTGGCGTTCGACAGAAATGTTCATCTGAGGATAACGATGATGCGCGACCTCCAGGGCGCGGTCGAAAATCGGGCGAAGATCGAGAGGCTTGAGTTCGAGGCGGGAGGGGCGGGCGAAATCCAGAAATCGGGAGACCAGGGCGTTGAGGCGGTTGACTTCGGCGGAGATATAGCCGGAAAGCTCCGCGGCGGATGGATTGGAAGCGCCGAGCTTTTGCTGAAGCATTTCGGCGGACCCTTTGATAATGCCGAGCGGGTTGCGGATTTCGTGGGCCAGACCGGCCGAAAGCTGACCGAGGGCGGCGAGGCGTTCGGCGCGGCGGACGTTGGCCTGCGCTTGCTGGAGCTGGCGATTGGATTCGGCGAGCGTGGCGGAAAGCTCTCGATAGCGGTCCATTTGACGGCGAATTTCGATGGAGAAGCGATTAATCAAAATTGCAGCAGAAAATAAAAAAACCAGCCGGATGGCGAGAATTTCGTAACCGCTCGCTGGGATTTCGTAATTGTCAATGTAGACGGCAGGGACGAGGTAGAAGCAGTACGCGAGCGAGGCAAGAGCGGTCCAACCCAGCGTGGCGAGCGGCCCGAAGTAAACCGCAGCGGTGACCACGGGCAGAAAATAGATGGGCCAATAGTTGCTGTTGATGGCGACGGTACCGGTATGTTGCAAAAGGAGGGTGGCGAGGAAAATTTTAATCAGCACGCTGTAGATGCGTCCGCGATGAGGAAGCCAGGCAATGAGGCGGCCTTCAATCATCTGAAAAACAGCGATGGCTACAAGGATAAGTTGTTTGTGAATTTCCGTGAGCGGAGGAAGTACGGCCAGCCCCAGAAGAAAAATGAGGCCGACGAGGTCAATCCAGCGAAATCTCCGACGGGACTCGGGTTTCGTTTCAGCGGCCATGGACGGATACTCCTGCTGAATGTAGCACGATTTGAAAGGAGGGTGCCTTTCTTGCGGACGCGGTGCGCTTATTGCCGAGATTGTGCCGGATGCGAAACGCGTGGAAATTGGACTAAAGTTTTGGTTCCGATTTGAGTAGAATCTCAACGAAACGGCGGCGCACGGGACGCCGCCACTTTTTTGAGAATTTAATTTCCGTGAAAGAGGATTCGTGAGCAAGAGGGCACGCCGGCGCTGGTTTGTGGGAGTGATGGCTCTGCTTTTCGCGCCGGGTGGGGTTTTTGCGCAAAATGGAATGATAAAAGGCGGGCGCGTTTTTCTGCACTCAGGATGGGAATTGCAATCGTCGTGCAAATTCGACGCAACGGGGCGCCAAATTTCTACGCCGGGATTCGAAACTTCGGGATGGCATTCCACCGATGTTCCTTCGACCGTGGTCGCCGCGCTGGTGGCCGACGGAACCTATCCCGACCCGGACTACGGGCTGAATCTGCGGAAAATTCCGGGAACGACTTATCCAATTGGCGCGAATTTCGCGAATCTGCCGATGCCGAAGGACAGCCCTTTTGCGTGTTCGTGGTGGTATCGCAAAGCCTTTACGCTGCCGCGAGATTTTGAGGGGCGCACGGCGTGGCTGCACTTCAACGGGATCAACTATCGCGCGAACATCTGGATTAACGGGCAAAAATTTGCGGACGCGGCGCAGGTGGCCGGGGCCTATCGCATTTATGATTTCGACGTCACGCCATTGGTGAAGCCGGGCGGGGTGAACGTGATCGCCGTCGAAGCCTTTGCACCCACGCCAGATGATCTGGCGATGAATTTTGTGGATTGGAATCCTGCGCCGCCGGACAAAGACATGGGATTGTGGGGCAAAGTTTATCTGACGAGCAGCGGCCCGGTGGCAGTGAACTATCCCGAGGTGGCCACGCATTTTCCAGACGCTTCGCTGAGCGAGGCGGATTTAACCGTCGTGACGCAAGTTCGCAATGCATCGAACGCTCCGGTGAGTGCGGTGATTGAAGGCAGCATTGAAAATGTGCATTTTGAGCAGAACGTGCAACTGCAGCCAGAGGAAACATGCGATGTGACGTTTACACCGGAGCAATTTCCGCAGTTGCGCATTGCGCATCCGAAAATCTGGTGGCCCTACGGTTTGGGTCCGCAAAATCTGGAAACGGTGACGATAGAAGCGCGCGTGGGAGGGGAAACTTCCGATCGGGAGCAGGCGCGCTTTGGGATTCGCGAAATCACTTCGGAGCTGGAAACGCCCGGCGATTATCGCGTTTTTCGAATCAACGGCCGGCGAATTTTGATTCGCGGCGGCGGGTGGGCGCCGGATATGCTGCTGCGGCGGTCGCGGAAAAACCTTGAGGCGCAATTCGGTTACGTGCGCGAGCTGGGACTGAACACAATACGCCTGGAAGGCAAGCTCGAGCCGAATCATTTTTTCAATTTGGCCGACGAACGTGGCGTGCTGGTGATGGCCGGATGGTGCTGCTGCAGTTTTTGGGAGCAGTGGTTCAAATGGCATCCGAGCGATTTGCAAAACGCGACCGAGCAACTGCGCTCGCAGATTCTGCGGTTGCGGGGGCACGCGAGTTTGCTCATGTGGCTGAACGGCAGCGACAATCCGCCGCCTGCGCCGGTCGAGCGCGCCTACCTGCGGGTCGAGCATGAGCTGCAATGGCCGAATCCGATTCTGTCTTCGGCGTCGCAGCGGCCGACTTCGGTGAGCGGGCCATCGGGAGTGAAAATGCGCGGGCCATACGATTATGTCCCGCCGGAATACTGGTATAAGGACACTCGGCACGGCGGAGCGTACGGATTTAACACCGAGACAAGCGCGGGGCCTGCGCCGATGGTCGACGGCAGTTTGAAAAAAACGATGCCGGCGGATGCATTGTGGCCGCCGAACAAATACTGGAATTTTCATTCGGGTTCGGGAGATTTTCAGCAGCTTTCGGCATTCGATTACGCCATGGATCAAATGTACGGCGCTCCAAAAGATTTGCAGGATTACGAACGCAAGGCGCAGGCCATGGCGTATGAGAATGAGCGTGCGATGTTCGAGGCGTATGCGCGCAACAAGTTTCGTTCGACGGGCGTGATTCAGTGGATGTTGAACAATGCCTGGCCGTCGCTGATCTGGCATCTCTATGACTATTATTTGCAGCCGGCGGGCGGATATTTCGGCGCGAAGAAGGCCAATGAAATGCTCCACGTGCAGTACTCCTACGATGATCGCAGCGTGGTGGTGGTCAACAACTTTTATCATTCCTTTTCCGGTTTGAGCCTTTCTGCGGAAGTTTATGATTTCAATTTGAAGCCGATTTTTTCGCGGCGCGTCGAAGTGAAAATCTCGGAGAATGCCAGCCAGCGCGTGTTTGCGATTCCCCCGTTTCCACAGACGCCGGAGCCGGAAGTTTATTTCGTGAAGCTTACCCTGAGCGATCACTCCGGCAAAACGCTCAGCTCGAATTTTTATTGGATTTCGAACCAGTCTCCGCGGATCGAATGGTATTGGACGACCTACGAGCGCACAGAGGAACTTTCGTATGAAGATCTGAAGATGCTTGCCACGCTGCCACAGGTAAAGTTGGATGTCGCGGCGGATCGGCAGAGCGCCAAGGGCGATCAGGTTGCTGTGCATCTACGCAATCCGAGCAATCACTTGGCATTCCAGGTCAGACTGGCTATCGATGATGCAAGTGGAAATGAAGTCCTGCCCGTTTTTTGGAGCGACAATTACGTCGAGCTGATGCCCGGCGAAACCAAAATTGTCACCGCGCGATATCCCGCATGGATCAAGTCGCAAAGAGGCATGAAAGTGGAAGTCGGGGGCTGGAATATTGAGCCTGCTGAGGTTCCGCCGTCTAATATGCACACCGGGCCCGCCAAGCACATCGCGGCCGGTGCGCAGGCAGACCGCTGATGCATTCTGAAAATCCTTCTGCAGAATCTCGAGCGAAATAATGCCCGGCGAGCCATCGCAGCCCGTCGCGCACGGAGTCGGTCTGCGTCGGACGCTTGGACTTTGGGACCTAATTCTCTATGGAATCGTAATCATTCAGCCGGTCGCGCCGATGCCTTCGTTCGGCGTGGTGAGCACGGCGGCGCGCGGGCATGTGGTCACCGCCATTCTCATCGCCATGGTCGCGATGCTCTTCACGGCGATCAGTTATGGGCGCATGGCGCGCGTTTATCCAAGCGCCGGCTCGGCCTTCACCTACGTTGGACGCGAGCTTCATCCGGCTTTGGGTTACATCACGGGCTGGAGCATGGCCATGGATTACATTCTGAATCCGCTGATTTGTACGATCTGGTGCAGCAAAGCAGCGCAGAATTTTTTCCCCAACATGCCCTACTTTCTTTGGGCGGTTTTTTTTGCACTGCTCTTCACCTGGCTGAATCTGCGCGGCGTGGAAACCTCGGCGCGCATCAACGCGTTCTTAGCGGCGGGCATGGGAATCGTCATTGTGATTTTCGTTTTTGAAGCGATTCGCTACATTTATCACCTGCCGTATTACGGCCCAGGATTTTTTACCCATCCGTTCTACAATCCGCGAACATTTTCCTCCTCGGCGCTGTTTCGCGGCACTTCCATCGCGGTGCTGACGTATATCGGATTCGACGGCATTTCCACGCTTTCCGAAGAAGTGAAAAATCCGCGCCGAAACGTTTTGCTGGCCACCGTGCTGGTTTGCTTGATCACCGGAGTGCTCGCCTCGGTTGAAGTTTATCTTGGGCAGCTTGTGTGGCCGGCATCGAGGCCGTTTCCGGACGTGGACACCGCGTTCGTCCACATTTCCGGTTTGGCTGGAGGAGTGTTTCTGTTCGTACTTGTAAATTTCACGCTGCTCGTCGCCAATGTCGGCTCTGGAATGAGTTCGCATCTGGGCGCCGCGCGGCTTTTGTACGGGATGGGCCGCAGCAACGCGCTGCCGCGCTCATTTTTTGGATCCATCGAGCCCAAAAATCATATTCCGCGCAACAACGTGCTGCTGGTCGGCGCGATCGCGCTTGCCGGGGCTTTTGCCATCAGCTACACGCTGGGCGCCGAGATGCTGAATTTCGGCGCGCTGATTGCTTTTATGGGTGTAAACGCCTCGGCATTCGTGCGCTACTACTTGCGCGAGCCGCAAAAACGCTGGACTAACCTTGTTCCGCCGGTTTTGGGATTCGCGATTTGCCTTTTCATCTGGTTACACCTTGGCTGGCAAGCCAAGCTGGTTGGAAGCGTGTGGATGGCAATTGGAATCATCTACGGCGCGATAAAGACAAGAGGCTTCCGAAGCGGATTGGTGCAGTTCGATTTCCCGGTGGACGAAGCGTAAGAATGCAACGGCGGAGGGTACTCAGGCTGTGCGTCTCGCGCTACGATGGTTCGCTCGAGGGGAAGACGAAATAAAGTGCCGAGAAAAAATTCCATCCATCTCGGAGTGGACATCGGTGGAACCAAGGTTGCTGCTGGTTTGGTCGACGCCAACGGGAAAATTCTGTGCAAGACGCGCGTGCCGATGTCCAGCCGCGGAAGCGAGGCAGAAGGATTGGCTGCCGTCGAGCAGGCGATTGGTGCGGTGCTCGAGCGGAAGCCGCTCCTGCGCAAATCCGTTGCGGCCGTTGGCATTAGCAGCCCCGGACCGCTCGATCCCCGGGCGGGAGTCATTATCAATCCTCCGAACCTTCCGTGCTGGCGCAATTTTTCCATGGTTCGAGAGCTCAGGGCCCGGTGGAAATTACCGGTTTTCCTCGACAATGATGCAAATGCAGCCGCTTTGGCTGAGGCGCTCTGGGGCGCAGGCAAAGGATACGATTCTGTTTTTTACGCGACGCTGGGCACGGGTATCGGAACCGGAGTCATTTTTAGCGGCCGGATTTATCACGGGCGCACCGGCTCCGCTGCTGAAGGTGGCCACGTTTCCATTGATTATCGCGGGCCCAAATGCGCCTGCGGGAAATTGGGATGCATCGAGACGCTGGCGGCCGGCCCGGCGGTAGCCCGGCGTGCAAAAGAGAAGCTCGCGGCAGCAGGCTCGGCCGGGAATGCTCTGGTGCAACTCGCCGGCGGCAGCGTGGAAGACATCACCGCGGAGGTCGTCGCCGAAGCGTGGCACTCGGGCAATGCTTTCGCGGCTGCGATTCTGCGGGAAACAGCCGGCCTGCTCGCCATCTGGCTCGGGAATATCGTAGATTTGCTGGAACCGGACGTGATTATTTTCGGCGGCGGCATGGGTGCGCTGATGTCGGAATGGTTCGATTACATTCGTGAGCATTTGCCGGAGTGGAGCATCAATTCGCGCTGCACGGAAATTCCGCTCGTCCGCGCGCATTACGGCGAGGATTCCGGAATTGCAGGCGCCGCGGCGCTGTGCCTCAGTCCGCCAGCGGCAGCCAAGGAATCGTTCCGCAAAACACGCCGGCGATAGAAATTGCAGCGTTTTCGCGGGGTCCTTCCTTCAGCAACAGCAAACCGGCTCAGGCGAATTCAACTACCTCTCTTGTGCAACAGTTGTGTTATAAGATTTGCGCGCAATTCATAAAAAACCTGCGTGCGGTAATGAAACAAATGGACGCGGCTGTCCGCGCGTGAAAAGAGGACAATGAACACGAGCTTATTTTCAAAGTTTGCCGGTAGCGTTTGTCTGAAATTGCGGGTTTGCGGCTCTGGAAGAAACAATCGTTTCCGCGGCGTGAAATTGGCTGCGCGAGCCTCATTTGCACCGGCATGTGCGGCAATGTTTATTGCGTTTTTATGCGCGAGCCCCGCGCATGCGCAGAGAACGCGATTCACAATTTCTTTTCCTGCGTCTGTTCATGCAAAGCCCATCACCGGGCGCGTCTTTGTGATCGTCACGAAAACCGACAAGCTCGAACCGCGCATCCAGCTTTTGTCCGAGGGAGCGCCGCCGTTCTTCGGCAAGGACGTCAGCGCCTTGGCTCCCGGACAAAATGCCGCCATCAACGCCTCCACTCCGGGGTATCCGCTGGAAAGTCTCAAGGATTTGCCCGCGGGTGATTATTATGTCGAAGCGTTTTTGAACATCTACACGCAATTTCATCGCGCCGACGGCCACACCATTTGGGCGCATCTGGATTGGGTGGGCGAGTTGCCCACGCTGGCGCCGGGAAATTTGCACAGTGCCGTGAAAAAAATGCATCTGGATCCCGCCAAGGGATTTGACGTTCACCTCAGCATGGATCAAGTGATTTCCGAAGCCGAGTTTACCCACGGCATTCTCAAGCAGCTTGCGCCGCCGAAAGAAACGTCATGGATCAAAGTTGTAAAGTTCCGGAGCCCGATGCTTACAAAATTTTGGGGACATCCGATGTATTTAGGCGCAACAATCCTTTTGCCGAAGGGATACGATTCCCACCCGCATTCCTACTATCCGGTCGTTTACAATCAGGGGCATTTTTATCAGCCGATTCCGTGGGGCTTTGACACGAATCCTGCGGACGAAACTCCGGGGGCCGTTGCGGAGGGAAAAGCTTCGGGCCTCGGGACCGGCTACGAGTTTTACGAGGCATGGAACTCGGCGCATTTTCCACGATTCATTATGGTGACGTGGCAGCATCCATGCCCCTATTTCGACGATTCTTATGCCGTGAATTCCGCTGCGTGCGGCCCTTTCGGTGACGCCATCATGCAGGAATTGATCCCCTACATTGAGAGCCACTTCCGGATTATTCGGCATTCTTACGCGCGCATCGTGGAAGGCGGCTCGACGGGCGGATGGGAATCGCTCGCTTTGCAGCTTTTTCATCCGAAATTTTTCGGGCAGGCCTGGGTTTTCGATCCGGATCCGATCGATTTTCATGCCTTTCAACAGACGGACCTTTACAAAGAGAGCAACGCTTTCACGTATCACGCGCCAAGCGAATGGCTGACTCTCAAGAAGCCCTGGAGCCGCACGCCGCGCGGGCTGGTGCGCTCCACCATTGAAGAAGTGAGCCACTATGAAGACGTGCTCGGGCCAAATGGCCGCTCCGATTATCAGCTCGACGGCTGGTGGGGAATTTTTTCGCCGATAGGCGCGGACGGATATCCGGTTCCTCTGTGGAATATGCAAACGGGCAAAATCAATCACGACGCCGTCAACTATGCGCGCGATCACGGCTACGACTTGACAGATTACACGCGCACGCACTGGGCTGAAATCGGCCCGGATCTTGTCGGCAAGCTGCACTTTTTTGTCGGCGACATGGACAGCTACTATTTGAATCTCGCGGTTTATCGCATGGAAGATTTTCTCAAGAGTACCAAAAACCCGTATTATGGCGGCACTTTCGCCTACGGGCGTCCGATGAAAGGGCACGGCTGGCATCCGATGACCTGGGCTGAGCTGCTGCGCGATATGGCCGCGCAGGTGAAGAAGGACGCGCCCGCCGGCACCGATACCGCGGCATGGAATTACTGACGCCCCCTTGTGGCGTTCGTTTTGACTTTTCGTTGCGCAGCCGGCTGTTGCTGGAAAACTCGCGCAAGACGCCGAGTGGTTCGCAGAGAAAGCAGGAGGAGCTGAAATCATGGAAAAAGAACTGCGTATATGGAAAGCCTATGCTGTTGTTACGACTCTGGTTGCGATGGTTCTCATCGGCTCGGCGTTTGCGCTGAACACGCAGCGCACGAAATTCCACGAAATTGATGTGCAGCGAATCAACGTGGTCGAGCCGGACGGCACGTTGCGTATGGTCATTTCCGACAAAGCGCGATTCCCCGGGATTATTGTCAAGGGCAAGAATTACGCGCACCCGGATCGGTCAACCGCCGGAATGCTTTTCTACAACGACGAAGGCACCGAAAACGGCGGCTTGATTTTCGGCGGGAAAAAGAACAAAGACGGAAGCGTTTCAAGCTACGGCCATCTCAGCTTTGATCGCTACGAGCAGGATCAGGTGTTCACGATTGATGCGGAGGAGCAGGGAAAAATGAAACACTCCGGCCTGAGCATCGTGGACGATCCCAACTGGCCCATCACGGACCTGCTCACAGTTCCACGCAGCGACTGGAAGAAGTTCTTCGAAACGCATGCGCAGCCGCATCAGCGGATCTACCTCGGCCGCAACTCGGACGGCTCCGCTTCGCTTACGCTAAAGGACAAGCAGGGCCACAGCCGCATTGTAATCAAGGTGGATCCCAACGGCTCGCCCGTGATTCAGTTTCTTGACGCCGCAGGCAAGGTCATCAGCCAACTGCCCGCTGAATCCAAGGCACGCGGGGCAGAGGAATAGCATTTTTACGCGGGGAGCAAACTTTCCGTCGTCTTAGAAATTTCAAATTCGGATTCAGGATGGACAATATGAAACTTTTCTCGAGTCAACGTTTTCTCGCCGTTTATTCTGGAATTCTGACGCTCGCGTTCGCTGCCACCATCGTGGCTGGCTTTGCGGAAAGCCGCCGCAACGCGAGCTTCGATCAGATTGACGTCCAACGCATCAATATCGTCGGTCCGGACGGCAAAAATCAGATGGTCATTTCCAATCGGCAGTTGATTCCCGAAGCGATCATTGACGGCAAAACTTTCCAGAGCCATGGCCGTCACGACGGTGCAGGAATGATTTTCTATAACAACGAAGGCGACGAAGACGGCGGAATGGGCTTTTCAGGACGCAAGACCGCGAGCGGCTACACTGCCAGCGGCGACTTCATGTTCGATCAGTACAAGCAAGACCAAACCGTCGGGATTCAGTACAGCGACACCAACGGCAAGCGCGAAGCGGGATTTCACGTTTGGGATCGTCCCGATACAGATCTGGCGCAAATGGTCGAGCATTTCGATGCCGTAAAAAATATGCCGGCGGGTTTGCAGAAAGATGCCGCCATGAAGCAACTTCAGCAAGAGGCGAAGAGCGGTGCATTCGGCGCGACCCGATTTTTTGCCGGCAAGACACCCGACAAAAACGCCGTTGTATTGCTGTGCGACGCACAGGGACATCCGCGCCTGCGCCTGAGCGTTTCCGCCGGCGGCCAGGCGCAAATTGATTTTCTCGACGCGAGCGGCAAGGTTACTTACAGCATTCCTCAGGCAGCCGGCAAATGAACGAAAAACGCGGTGCCGGAAACTTCTTTAGCGTGTCATCCATGAGCGCGAGCGAAGCGTCAGCATGGCGTAGGGAAAAATCCAGAATAGCGTGAAAAATCCGAAATAGGCGTAGAGGATGCCGTAGAGGAAATCGAGGGAGCGTTCGCTGCGCAAGAAATAGAGCATGCTGAAGAAAGACATAATTCCGATCGCCGTCATCAGACGCAGAATCATCAGCGGCTTTCCCACTACGAGATAAATCAGCAGGAAAAACGCGGCATAATTTACTGGATAGCGGATGTTGGTAATCAGCCGCTCGCAGAGCGCGATGCACCGCGGTCCGAGCGGCCGTTTCCATACGATCGATTGGAACCGAATCTCCTCGCGAATATAGCTGCGGTCCCAGCGCAAAAACATCTTGCACATTTTCAAGTAGGTCTGCGGCGCCAGGGTATGCACGACAGCGCTGCGCTGGTATACGGTGTGAAATCCCGATTGAAGAATGTAATTCGTCAGCGCCCGATCCTCGCCATACGTGCAGCGCACTCCGAGAAAAGTCTGTGTGGACCAATTTTTCAGCACCCGCCGAACGGCGGAGGTTCGATAGGCGGTCAGCGCGCCCGGACAGCAGTAAACCGTTCGGTAAGAAGATTCCACCGCGCGGAGCAGATCAAACGACAGAATATAGCGAACGTGCAGCATCCGCGGAATCACGCCATGCCGCCGATTATAGACCGCGACCTTTCCTGCGACGGCGCCAATCTCCGGATCGCGAAAAGGTCCGGCAATGGCCAGCAGCGCCGTCGGCTCAATCACGCTGTCTGAATCAATGGTCACGACGATTTCGCCGCGCGCTTTTGCGAATCCCTCCGCGAGCGCCTCGCGTTTTCCGCGATTTTTTTCAAAGCGAATCGGAGTGACTCGTCCCGGAAACCGCTCCGCAGCTTGCTGAATGTATTTCCATGTGTCGTCTTTACTCCCATCGTCCACGACGAGAATCTCGAGCCGGTCTTTCGGATAGACTGCCTGCGCCGCGGATTCGATGGAATTCAGCACCATTTCGCCTTCGTTGTATGCGGGAATAATCACGGTAAGGGAAGGCGCGTCGTCAAATCCTACCGAGGCGAAGGGCCGGTAACGAAACCAAAGAACGGTGCGAAAACCGAGCAGCACCGTGCCCATAATCGCCCAGAGCATCGAAGGCCGAACGATGAAGCGCATCCAATGATGCTCATCGGCGGCCTGTATTAAGGGACTGAATGCCGAAACGCGGTACACCTCATAGGTAAGAATCACAAATCCGATGACGATGCAGGCGCTGAGGATCCAATCCCAATGGTCGCGTGCTTCTTCTATCGCGATTTGCTGTGAGACCGACTGCGATTCTTTCAGGAAGTCGGCGGCATCCGCGCCGCTCGGGAAAGACTTCCCTTCAGTCTGGGGTTCGATCGTCAAGTTAGGCGATGCACTTGGAATCATTATGTTATTGGGCCGGAAGAAAGCCCCGGGGCCGAACTGCGCCGTTTGTCTGACTCGCAGGCCGCTCGCACCACTCCCGTGCAAAATGTCCTGGCGCGCAGTTGTTCTCTTCTTCGATTCAATTCGCAAGCGCGCAGGTTGCTCGTTCGCTTTTCAGCGTCGGATGAGCGCGTCGCCATTTCAATAAACGCGCGCCTCTAAAACTTGGTGTGTTAGTCTCAGCATTACACCGATGGAATTTCTCAAAGGGAAGACACTCCTCGACCGCGGGTTTCAGTTGAGCATCACACTGAAGGGGCTCGACGGCTTGCTCGAAATTGCCGGCGCTTTTCTATTTTTAAGTGACAATCCGGCCCGGGTCAACGCGCTCGTCGCCGCTTTGACCTTTCATCTGTTTTCACCGGCGCAAAATGCGAATATCACCGGCCAATTGCTGCACGCTTCCCGCTTGATCGCCGGTCAGGCGCCGTATTTTGTTTTCCTGTTTTTGATGTCGCACGGCGTGGCGAAGGTTACCCTTGTGACTGCGCTCTGGTTTAACCGCTTGTGGGCATATCCGTTGATGATTGTGATGCTCGCTGGTTTCATCGCTTACCAGCTGTACGTGATGATTCACAATCCCACAGCTTTACTCGTGCTCCTGACCATTTTTGACGCTTTCGTGATTTGGCTTACGAAACTGGAATACCGCAAGCAGCGGGAAATCAAGAACCAGCGGGCGGAAGCGGCGCGCGCCTGAATTCGACAGCTTCCGCCCGATCGTGCCTGCGGAGACAATCTTTCGAAAGAACAAAATCAACAGCTCCGGCCATTCAAATCACCAGATTTTGCAGACCTCCGCCGCTGGACGCACCATGGACTGCCCCGCGTGGCATCCAAAAGCTCGCGCGAATGCCGCCATATTGGAAGGCGCGGCGATCGCCCGAAAACGATTGAGCGGATGCGGATCCACCTTCACACGCAATAACGCCTCTTGCGGGCGCATGCTGCCCTCCCACGTTCTGGCCCAGGCCAGAAAAAATCTTTGATCCGGAGTAAAACCATCAATTTTTTTGTTCGATTGCCCCTCGGGCGTTTTCTTAAAGGCTTTGTAAGCGATAGTCAGGCCGCCGAGATCCGCGATGCTTTCACCGAGAACGAGCTTGCCATTTTCGTGCACACCTGGCTGCACCTGGTAATGATCAAACTGATTTACCACGCAGTTCGCGCGCGCCTCGAAATTTCTGGCGTCCTGCGGCGTCCACCAATCGCGCAAATTCCCCTCGGCGTCGAACTTCCTTCCTTCATCATCGAATCCGTGCGTCATTTCATGCCCGATTACGGCGCCGATGCCGCCGTAGTTCAAAGCGTCGTCGGATTTCGCGTCGAAAAACGGCCACTGCAAAATTCCCGCAGGGAAAACAATTTCGTTCATGGACGGATTGTAATACGCATTCACCGTCGGCGGCGTCATGCCCCATTCGCTGCGGTCCACCGGCTTGCCGATCTTGTTCAGCGTGTATTGAAATTGAAACTGATGCCCGCGCAGAAAATTTTCCACGTACGGCCCGCGATCCACCTTATAGGCTGCGTAACTCCGCCAGTGATCCGGATATCCGACTTTCAACATCAGATGATTCAGCTTGTTCAGCGCCTGCTGTTTGGTTTGCGGGCTCATCCACGAAAGCGTTTCAATATCGTCGTGGAGCGCGTTTACCAGATTGTGCACCATTTTCAAGGCCGCGGCTTTGTCCGCCGGGCTGAATGCGCGCGCCACGTACTTCTGGCCGAGCGCCTCGCCGAGCTGCCGGTCGGTGGCCGCCACGCAGCGCTTCCAGCGCGGCTGCAGCTCTTTCGCGCCGGTCAGGATTTTTCCATTGAAGTCAAAATTCTCTTCGACAAAAGGAGCGGAAAGCGCCGGCGCCGAGGTGTCAATCAGATGCCACCGCAAATATGTTTTCCACGTGGCCAGCGGCGTCGAAGTCAGGGCCGCGTTCAGCGCCTTAAAAAACTCCGGCTGCGCCACATTCACCTGCGAAGCTGCGGGATGCCCCAAATCGCGGAAATAACCGTCCCACGAAAACAAAGGCGTGATTTTCTGAAACGACGCAAGATTCATTTTGTGATAGCGCGCCTCGGGGTTGCGCATCTCCACGCGGCTCATGGATGCTTTCGCTAAATTCGTTTCGAGCGTCATCACCGTCTGCGCTTCTTGCCGGGCCTTGTCGCTGTTGTCGCCCATCAGCTCGAACATTTTGGTCACATGCGTGACGTACGCCGCGCGAATTTTTTGCGAGCGCGGGCTGGCGCTCAGATAATAGTCCCGCGTGGGCAATCCTAATCCTCCTTGCGCCGCCAGCGCGATTTCCTGCGAACTGTTTTTGTAATCCGGCGTGGCTCCGAAATGGAACATAACGTTCACGCCCATGTCTTGCAGCCGCGCCACCTCCGCTTCGAGTTCCTGAATCGTGGAAATTTCGTCAATGCGCTTGAGCTCGGGTTCGAGCGGCTGCATCCCCAGTTTGTTGATTTCCGCCACGTTCATGCAGCTCGCGTAATAATCACCGATCTTCTGTTCGTTTGAGCCCGGCGCGGCCTTCCGGTCGGCTGCAGCCTGTTCCAGAATTTCGTGAAGAATTTCCTGATTGTGATTGTAGAGCGAGTTGAACGTGCCCCAGCTCGAGTAGGCCGGAGGAATCGGATGCGTTTTGTTCCAGCCGCCATCCGCAAATTCGAAAAAGTTCACGCAAGGACTGACGCTGCGGTCCAGATCGGCCAGGTTCAGTCCATGCCGGCTCGTTTGTGTTCCGGTATTTGGCGCGCCTGATGGATCCGGTCCGTGCAGGAGGCAGTACGAACCCGTCTGTGCCATCGCTGCTATCGGAAAGGCGAACAAAGTTGCGGCGAGCAACACCTTGCGAAGTGCAGACATGCGCATTGCCTCCGTTCGATGAGATACTGAAAGCTATCGGCACGCAGCCGAACCATCATGCGGAAGGTGTTTGACGGATCCGGCCGCTGGCCCGTTTCACCGTCCACAGCGCTCAGCAGCCGCCCGCCCCCTCCGGCGAAAACAAGATCTGCCAGCATTGCAGCTTGCCTGCACGGAACGAACCGGCGCTGGCCATCAGATAAAACTTCCACATGCGAAAAAATCTTTCGTCGTAATGCCGTTTCAGCTCGCTCCAGTGCGCCTCAAAATTACGGTACCATTCCATGAGCGTCAGGTCGTAATGCGCCGCCCAGTTTTGCAGGTTTTGCATCACAAAAAGCCGCTCTGTGGCCGCGCCGATTTGCTTCAGAGAGGGCAGCATGGAATTCGCGAAAATGTATTTCTCGATCCACGGATCAGTAATCCGCACCGATCGGTTTTTCCCGATACATGAGAGGTAAAAGTTCCCGCAGCCGGCCAGCGCGCGCCGGACGATGTTCATGTACGTCCGGTAATTTTTGTATCCGACGTGCTCGAACATTCCCAGCGAAACCACGCAATCGAATTTTCCCTGCAGGTCGCGGTAATCTTCTACGCGAATTTCTACCGGCAGCCCTGCGCACCGTTCCCGCGCCAGCTTGGCTTGTTCTTGTGAAATCGTGATTCCGGTCACCTTTGCGCCGAATTTTTCCGCAGCGTATTTCGCGAAGCTGCCCCACCCGCAGCCTATGTCCAGCACATGCATTCCCTCCCGAATCTGCAGCGCCCGGCAGACAAATTCCAGCTTCCCCTCCTGAGCTTCGTCAAGGTTCCTTGCATTTTCCCAACGCGCGCAGGTGTAAACCATGCGCCGGTCGAGCATCGCTTCGAACAAATCGTTCCCGCGGTCGTAATGCTTTTCGCCCACGCTTTTCGACCGGGATTTCCTTTGTGTGTTCCACAGCAGTGTGAACAGGTACAGGCGGATTGCGGTCCACCCGGGGGACGCGCTGCTCTCAATATGGGCTCGCAGCACTCGCTCGAAAAACTGATCGAGCGCAACCGCATCCCACCAGCCATCCATATACGATTCGCCCAGCCCCATCGAGCCTTCGCGAAACACACGGCCGTAGAATTCGTCTCGATGCACGAGAATATCCCACGGCCGGCTTCCGTTGATTTCTACTCCCGCCCTTGCGAGCAATTCCTCCGCGCGCCGTTTGTACATGTTCTTGAGCACGGGCGTCCTCCGGTAGGAAGTTTCCCGCTGGAACCGTTCACAGTCAATGCAGAGCTGAATTCAGGCGCGAATTTTCGCCCGCATCGTAAAGCGTGTCCGTATCTTCCGCGCACGCACGGCTCATCGCGCGATTCCCCAGCCTGTCGCTTTCGTATAATATAGTTTGATTGCTCGCCGCGACTGCGCACGCCCTGCGGCCCGAAGAGGCAAATGAATGATCCTCGATACCAATGAAATTCAGAAAATACTGCCGCATCGCTATCCGTTCCTGATGGTGGATGCCATCCTCGAAATGGAACGCCTCAAGCGCATCGTTGGCGTGAAAAACGTCACCATCAATGAAGGATTTTTTGCCGGCCATTTTCCCGGCAAGCCGGTTATGCCGGGCGTTCTGATCGTCGAAGCGATGGCGCAGGCGGGGGGATTTCTTCTGCTGCAGGAGGTAAAGGAGCGCGACAGCAAGCTGCTCTACTTCGTGGCCATTGATGACGCGCGGTTTCGCCGCCCCGTCGTTCCCGGAGATCAGTTGCGTGTGGAAGTCGACGTCCTCTCGTGGCGCTACACGTTCTGCAAGCTCGCTGGAAAAGCTTTGGTGGGCAACGAATTGGCCGCCGAAGCCACTCTGATGTGCAAAATGGTGGACCGCGACCCGTGAGCGAAATTGATGCCCGCGCGAGCATTGCCAAAACGGCGCACATTGGCGCCGGCGCACGAATCGGCCCGTTCGCGGTTGTCGGCGATGAGGTCGAAATCGGTGCAGAATGCGTGCTTGAGCCGCACGCGGTGATTCTCGGTCCTGCAAACGTCGGCGCCAAAAACCACTTTTACTCCTTCTGCGCTATCGGCGGCGAGCCGCAGGATTTGACTTTTGCCGGCGAGCATGTCTCGCTGGAAATTGGCGATGCCAATCAGTTTCGCGAATTCGTTACGGTGAATCGCGGCACAAAAAAGGGCGGCGGCGTCACACGCATCGGCAGCAAAAACATGTTCATGGCCTACGCGCATGTTGCTCACGATTGCCGCGTGGGAGATGGCGTCATATTTGTCAACGGCGCAACTCTTGCCGGTCATGTCACCGTAGAAGACCACGCCACCATCGGAGCGTTCTGCACGGTGCATCAATTCTGCCGCGTGGGACGCTACGCCTATGTCGGCGCGCTCACCGCGGTTACACAGGATGCTCCTCCATTTTCAAAAGTCGTGCAGGCCCGCGATGTTCGCTCCTACGGCGTCAACGCCATCGGCCTCGAACGGCACGGTTTTGAGCCCGAGCGCATCAAAACGATACAGCGCGCTTACCGTTTGCTTCTGCGCTCGCGCCTGAACACCACTCAAGCCGTTGAACGCATGCGCGCAACCTTGAACGGATCGGAAGACGTGTCCGAACTGATCCGCTTTATTGAATCCGCTGAGCGCGGTTTAATTAAATAAGTATGCCGCCAATCACTGCTAACTCCGCCGGATGGGGCTTAATCGCCGGCAATGGCCAATTCCCGTTTCTCGTCCTTGAAGCGGCCCGTGCCCGGGGCATTGATATGGCTGTAATCGCCATACGCGAAGAGGCTTCGCCCGAACTGGAGCGCGTCGCGCGGCGTATTCACTGGGTCAGCCTCGGCGAACTTTCTCGCGCCATCGAACTCCTGCATCAGGAAGGAGTGCAGCAGGCGGTCATGGCCGGCCAGGTCAAACACAATAAAATTTTTAGCTCGATTCGTCCCGATTGGAAGCTCGCCAAGTTGCTCCTTTCGCTCTCCCGAAAAAATACCGATTCGCTGATTGGCGCCGTAGCGCGTCTTCTCGAGGATGAGGGTATTCATCTCGTTGATTCGACTTCGTTCCTGGGCGCTCTTTTGCCCGAAAAAGGCGTACTTACGCGCCGCGCTCCAGATTCCGAAGAATCGGCCGACATTTCCTACGGGCGGCAGATCGCGCGCCGCTTGGCCGAAGTGGATTTGGGGCAAACAGTGGTCATTTCCCGCTGCGCTTGCGTCGCCGTCGAAGCCATGGAAGGCACGGACGAAACCATCGAACGCGCCGCGCGTCTCACTCAGGGGCAGCGTCTCGTTGTGGTGAAGGTGAGCAAGCCCGCGCAGGATATGCGCTTCGACGTGCCGGTAATCGGCCTGAAAACCGTTGAAGTCATGCGCCGTTCGAACGCCACTGCTCTCGCCATTGATGCCGGTCGCACGTTGCTCTTCGACCGCGAAAAGCTCGTGGCCTCGGCAAATGACGCCGGCATTGCCATCGAAGTCTTTGCGCCGGGCAATACAGAAAAAAGCTCGCGGGGTGCATCAGAATACCAGGCGCAGGGCGTGTCCGAAAAAACCGTCTCGGGAAAGGGCGAAGTTTGAGCGATAAAAAGATTCGCGTGGGCGTAATCGGCGTCGGAGACTTCGGGCGCAATCACGTCCGCGTCTACCATGATTTGCCGGACGCCGAAATCATTGGCGTTTGCGACGCGGATCCCGAGCGCGCTCACCAGGTTGCGCAGGAATTCGGTACACGCGCTTTTCCCGAAGTGGACCAGCTCGCGACGCATATTGATGCCGCAAGCATAGCTGCTCCCACCATGTTGCACGCGCAGATTGCCTCGCAATTGCTCGAATCCGGCGTGGACATCCTTGTCGAAAAGCCCATGGCTGCTTCCCTCGGCGAAGCCGGCGATCTCATTGCGCGTGCAAAAAAAAATAATCGCATCCTGCAGGTCGGTCATCTGGAACGCTTCAATCCCGCCATCGTTGCGGTGCAAAAAATCGTCACTCGGCCGCTCTTTTTTGAGGTTCACCGCCTTGGCGTTTTTTCGCCGCGCAGCCTCGACGTCGATGTCGTCTACGACGTCATGATTCACGATCTCGATATTCTCCTGGCGCTGGTCGGTTCTCCCCTGCGTGACATCCAGTCCGTCGGCATTCCCGTGCTCACCGACAAAGTGGACATTGCGCACGCGCGCATCGAATTCGAGTCCGGCGCGGTCGCCAACGTTACCGCCAGCCGCGTCTCCACCGAACGGGTTCGCAAGCTGCGCTTCTTTCAGCCGCGCGAATATATTTCCATTGATTACACGCGGCAGGACGTCACGCGCATTCGCGTGGTCGGCGAAGGCGCTCAGCCCGCCATTGATTTCGAAAAGCTGCCGACCGTGCCGGAAGAACCGCTCAAAGCGGAATTGCGCTCTTTCCTTGCCGCCGTACGCGAACGCAAGACTCCCGTCGTAGACGGCGAAGCCGGCCGCCGCGCTCTCGAACTCGCCACGCGAGTGATGGATGGAATCGTCGCGCATTCCAATCGCGTCAAACCAGAGCTGGCCGAATCGCGGCCCTAACATGATCCCGCGCACACTGGTTCCGGTTAAACTTTCGCCCGTCGAAAAACAGGCCGGCGGTCACAACGGGCATCGCCGCGCTTCCCCGCTCGATTCGCGCATGGTCGTGCCCCCCGATTTGCCGCCCGCGCAAATCGACCCGCGCACTTCCATCCCCGCGCATCTGCCTCTCGACGTGCTTGCTTCGCGCTTGCTGATTCCGCGCGACATGCCCGCCACGCCGATGGAGCCGTCCGGTCCCGCGATTCCTGCGCATGTTCCGCTGGCCGTCTTGGAAACTCGCGTGGTAGTTCCTCCGGAAGCCAAACTCAATGAAACATTTGAACCTCCGGCGGCGCCGCTGCCGCCGCAATTTTTTGAAGACGTTCTGGAGCCGGATCTTTTCACCACCGGCGAAGTGAATCTTCTCGCCAGCCCCGAAGATGCGAAAAAGCGCGACTGGCAATGGCTCGCGCGCTCTTTCTCGCTTCTCGTTCATGTCGGCGTCATTCTGCTGATTCTTTTCGCTCCGAAATTTCTTGGCGTGAATCAGCCGAACCGTGAAGAGGCGCTCGCACGCCAGCAGTTATCGAGCGTTTTTCTCCCGCCGGAAGTGCGGAACGTCCCCAAGGTGCGTCCTCCGATGGAGCAGCCCAGCAGACGGATTCGGCTCGACCCGCGCATTTTGAAAAAACTCGAAGAGTATCACCCGCCGACGCCCGCGCCGCTCGCCGGGCCAAAAACTCCCGCTCCTCCTCAGCCGGAACAGTTGAAAGCCGCTGCGCCGAAGCTTGCTCCTGCTCCCGCCCCTCCTCCCAAGCCTGTTGAGCGAGCGCAGAACGCCTTCCGCTCCCTCAAGCAAATGGAAACTCCGCCGCCGCTCAAGCGCAAACTCAATCTCGACTTGCCCGCGCTCTCTCCCGGCAGGGCGCTCGAACAGTCTGCACGGCAGGCCCTCCAAAACAACGCCGCTGCAAATTCCTGGGGATTTGCACGTCCCATGCCTCAAGCGCCGGGCGCTCCGCCGCCGAGCGGCGAGAACGGTACGGGATTGATGCAGGGCGGCGTCCAAATCCTGACGCCCACGAATGGCGTCGATTTTTCGAATTACATCGCGCGCCTTCTCGCCCGCGTTCAGCAGAACTGGTATTCCGTTATGCCCGTTTCGGCAGAAATGGGCGAGAAGGGCGTGGTGGTTATGCGCTTCCAAATCATGCCCAACGGCGACATGCCCTCCGGCGAGCCCATCCTCGAGCGCACTTCCGGTAAAGAGCCCCTCGACAACGCTGCTGGCGCCGCTCTGCGAATGTCGAATCCCTTCGAGCCGCTTCCCTCCGCCTTCAAGGGACCGTATCTCGGACTGCGCATCATTTTCCTTTATAATTTGCCGCTGAATTACAATTACAACCCGTGAAGCTCAATCGCACGCAAATCCTCGGCGCCCTCCTTCTCGCTCTGGCCGCTTTGATTTTTCTCCTCGCGCGTTTCCGGTGATTCCGATATGAATTCGCCTCGCAGGCTCGTGGCGATTCTGGGCCCGACGGCATCCGGAAAATCCGAACTCGCCATCGCGCTCGCGCAGCAACTCGACGGCGAAATTTTGTGCTGCGACTCCACGCAGGTTTACCGCCATTTTGATATTGGCACGGGCAAAGTGCCGCGTGCGGAGCAAAAAGGCATTCCGCACCATCTGATGGATTTGGTCGAGCCGCAGGAAGTTTTCACCGCGGGCGATTATCGCCGCATCGCCCTCGAACTTCTGGAAGACGTCAGCAATCGCCGCAAGCTGCCGATTCTCACCGTCGGCACCGGCCTCTATCTTCGCGCTCTGCTCGAAGGCCTCGACGATTTGCCCGCACGCTCAGAAAAACTTCGCGAACGTCTGCGCGCGCGTGCGGAGAAGCGCGGCTCCGAATATCTTCATCGCATCCTCTCGCGCTTCGATCCCGCGAGCGCAGCACGCATCGCGCGGCGCGATGCGCACAAAATCATTCGCGCCATCGAAGTCTCTCTTTTGACCGGGAAACCGGCCAGTGAACTCCTCGGACGCGATCGCAGCCCGCTTCAGGGATTTGCAATCATGAAACTCGGTCTCAGGCCCGCGCGCACAAAGCTCTATTCGCGCATTGACAGCCGCGTCAACGAAATGATTGCTTCAGGCTGGCTCGAGGAAGTAAGAAACCTGATCAAAATAGGCGTGCCCGCTTCCGCAAAACCGTTCACTTTCCTCGGCTACCCGCAACTTCGCGAACACATTTTGCGCGGTTCGAGCCTCGAATCCATTGTGCCGGAAATTCAGCAGGCCACGCGCCGTTACGCCAAGCGCCAAATCACCTGGTTTCGTCGCGAATCCGGGGTCCATTGGCTCGACGGCCTCGGAGTTGAACAAGGTGTCAGAGCGGAGGCGCTGAAAATAATTTCCGCAACGAGCGCCGGTTAACCTTCCTTTTGCGCATCGACTTTTCGTCCCACAAGCGCAAAACATGGCCGTCGAGATCCGCTAACTCTGCGCCGTAGCTCCAGAAAGTCTTGCGGGCGTAAAGAAGTGTCGCGCCAGATGCAGTGTACAGATTATTTCCAACCCTTGCGGTCACGCAGATTGGTGATGTGCGCCACGTGATGACGTCCATGCCAGGCATAAAGGGCCAGTGTCTGGTCCAGCGATATTACGCCCCATTCGGGATGATTTATTTTCCGCGAGAAATCCGCCGCGCTCATTCCGCGCAGCAAATTCACCCAGCGCTCGTGCAGTGCATCCATGAGACTCAGCGAGGTTTCGATCGGCGTGGTGCGCGAATCGCTCAACTCCGCCCAGCGCGTTTCATTGTACGTTTTGATGGTCGGCTCATCTTCGGTTAGCGCCAGCTTGAATCGCGTATATGCGTTCATGTGGCTGTCCGGAAGATGGTGCACCACTTGCTGCACCGTCCAGCCGCCGTCGCGATACGGCGTGCCGAGCTGCTCTCGCGAAAGACCGCCGACCGCGGCGCGCAATTTCCCCGGGGTTTGCTGAATTTGGGAGATGAATTGTTTGCGACTCTCTTCGGTAATTTTTTCAATGGGCTGAAATTTGCCTATCGGATACCGCAGCTCCGCGTCGCTCACGTAGTTTCCTCCATCGGCCAATCAAGTGACAGCCATAGCGCCGGGTCCACTCCGAGGATGTTCCGTCGAAGTTGGACGGCGCTATTCGATCTTCGGAAGTACATCCTCCCCGTGCCGGTCTTCGTTTTCGCACCGCCCATCACCGTATGATACATCTGCTGCGCCATCTTAAGGTGTTCTTCGAGCGTCGGCAGCGTCAGCTTGGCCCAGTTTCTAATCTCTGCGCTTTTGCCGTATTCCGCTTCGTGCTGGAATACGGTCACATCATGCTCGTGCGCCTTCAACATCAGCCGGGCATACGCGCGATCGAAAGTTTCTCCAGAAAGGCGCGACAGCCGCTGATATTCTTTTTGTTCCATTTGGCCCGGCTGACTCGGAATCGTAATCCTCGCCTGCGATGCGGCGCTTGCCAGTTGCTCGTTGGCTTTGCTGTGATCGGTGACCATGCGCTTGCCGAAATCCTTTACCACGTCATTCGTGCCTTTTCTCTCGGCCAGTTTTCCGAGATTCACTTCCGTCAGGTCCGCGCGAGCGGCTGCCTTTGCAAACGTCTTGTCTGAAGTTTTGCGGTATGTTGAAGTCGCCCTGCGATTCCCGGCCATGGTGTGGCTGCTCGCTCCTTGCTGCGCCAAGAGCGGCGCGCTGCAAAACAGCAGCGCGATAGCCGCAATGGCGGCGATGTCAAGTTTTCGCTTCATAGATCCCTCCTATTTTTGATGGCGTGAAAAACAGCTCGCGGGCGGGCTTGCTACCAGTGTATGAAATCCTCAAACGCAGGGAAATCCCCAGATGACCTTAGAGAATGCGCCAAAGGAGGTGTTTTTCTTGTAGTGACCAAAACATTGTGCGCCTCGTGCGCTCGCGATGCGAGGCGCCAGGGCCCGGCTAGCTCTGTTCTTCCTGATATTCTTCGTGCCACGCCATTTGAATGGCTTCCAACTTTCCTTCGTTCGATTGCGAAGGGTCGCCGGTGAAACCGTCGAGTTCCGTTACCCATTTGTGCAAATCCGTGAAGCGGACGGTCAGCGGGTCCACTCCCGGAAATTTTTCAGCGAGCCGGATGCCGATTTCTTCGGCGTCGTTCCAGTCGAATGTGGCAGGCATAGTGCGCTCCTTGAAAGTTCCTCAAAGTGCGAAACGCGATATTCCATTCGGGCGAAAAATCAAAACACTTCTGCCGCTCTCCGCGAAATCAATGCTCGGCCTCTTTGGCGTAATTTTTATTCCAGGACGGAATTTCCACCACCAGGTCTTTCGTTCCATCCGGCACGCACTGACAGCCGAGCCGGGATTTCGGCGTGACGCCGGGCGCTTCATCGAGCTGATCCAGCTCCGCATCCGTCGGCTCATTGCAGGTTTCCAGTCCTTCGTGAACGATCACATGGCACGTCGAGCAAGCGCACACGCCGCCGCAGGCGTGGTCGAGCCCCATGTGAAACCCGGTGGCGATGTCCAGAATGCTGCCGGGCAGGCCGTCGTGACCGTAGGGAAATTTCGCCGGGTCCACTTCGACGGTTTTGCCCTCCTTCACGAACGTCACCTTGAACTTCTGCGTCGCGGGAGTGTATTTGGTTTCTTCGATGTACGGATTCTTACCGCCCATTTTGGTGCTCCTCAAACTTCGTTCACAATTCCTCGATGCTCTTGCCGCCGACCGCAGCCTGCAAAGCTTTATTCATGCTGATTTCCGCCAGATGCTGGGTGGCTAGATTCAGTTCGTCCGTTTTCTGCCGGATCAATTTGTAATCCGTGCCGCGGACCGCCCGGCGCAAGCCTTTGATGGCGCCGATGATTTTCGCGCGCTCCTCGGGCGCGAGCGACTGGGTTTCCTCGCGCGCCAGAACTCTCTCCGTGGCGCGCAGAATCGTATCCGCCTCGTTGCGCGCTTCGATCAACTGGCGTTCGGTGAAATCCTGCTCGGCGAATTCGATGGATTCTTCCAGCATCTTTTCCATTTCCGCGTCGGTCAGGCCGTAGCTGGGCTGCACTTCCATCGCGTTTTGCTCGCCGGTGCGCAAATCGCGCGCGGACACCTGCAAAATTCCGCTGGCGTCAATCAGGAATTTCACTTCGATGCGTGCCAGCCCTGCAGGCCCGGGTGGCACTTTCAGTTGAAAACGCGCGAGCGACCGGCAATCTTTCGCCAGTTCGCGCTCGCCCTGCAAAATGTGAATGTCTATTCCGGTCTGGTTATCCACGCCGGTGGTAAAAAGTTCCTGCGCGCTCGCTGGGATCGTGGAGTTGCGCGGAATCAGCTTGGCCACCACGCCGCCCATGGTTTCGATTCCCAGAGAAAGCGGAGTCACGTCGAGCAGCAGCATGTTTTTCACGCCGCTTTCCAGAATGTCGGCCTGCACCGCGGCGCCGAGCGCGACGACTTCGTCGGGATTCAATTCGGCGTGCGGCGCCCGTCCAAAATAATCACCCACCGTTTTGCGCACCAACGGAATGCGTGTCGAGCCGCCCACCAGCACCACTTCGTCAATCTCCGCGGGTTTCAATTTGGCGTCCGCAAGCGCCATCTTCACCGGAGCCATGGTGCGCGCGACAATCGGCGCCATCAGCTTTTCAAATTCGTCTCGAGCCATTTTCCGCAAATAGGTCTGACCGCCGGGCAGCTCGAATCCCATGGTCGCTTCTTCGCCTTCGGAAAGTTCATGTTTCGCGTGGATTAAACTTTTCCGGAGCTTTTGGAGCAATTCCGGATTAGCGCTGAGGCTGAAATTGAATTTCTCGCGAATCTCTGCAGTCACCAGCGCGAGCAACGCGTTGTCAATGTCGTCGCCGCCGAGGTGCGTGTCGCCGTTGGTGGAAAGCACCTGATAGATGTCGCCTTCATCGCTGGAAATCAATTTCAGAATGGAAATATCGAAAGTACCGCCGCCGAAATCGTACACCGCGACGCGGCCGCGGCGCTGCTTGTGCAAGCCGTAAGCGAGCGCAGCGGCGGTTGGCTCGTTAACCAGGCGCAGAACTTCCAATCCCGCAAGTCGCCCGGCATCTTTGGTCGCCTGGCGCTGCGCGTCGTTAAAATATGCCGGAACGGTGATGACCGCGCGATCCACAGCGTCGTTGAAAAATGTTTCGGCCCAGGATTTCAGTTCGCGCAGAATGAACGACGAAATTTCCGGCGGGGTGAAGAATTTTTCACCCAGACGCGCGCGAATCATGTTGCGTGAATTTTCTTCAATGCGAAATGGAAAAATTTTCAATTCGCCGCGCACGTCTTCCACGCCGCGGCCCATCAGCCGCTTCACGGAATAGATGGAGCGCTCCGGCTGGGTCAGCAGAAGCCGGCGGGCGGCCTCGCCGACGACGATTTTGCCGTCGGGATTGAGGCTGACCACGGACGGGCACAGCGTGCTGCCCCAGGGCCCCGGGATGCACTGTGGTTTGCCGGTGGCGTCAATGTAAGCCACCAGGCTGAACGTTGTGCCGAGGTCAATTCCGACTGTCTTGCCCATGAGATATCCTAAAAAGTGCTAAATTTTATCGATTAGAAAAATGCAAAGTGCTGATTTTTTGATACTTAGCACGATTTCTAATTTTTCATTGTGGCGATTAGGAATGGTAAACATAATTCGGCTCACTCCAGGGCCAATTCTTCGCCGACGTTGCGCACCAGGTTGCGAATATACGAACGGCGATTCAGCAGTTCGTTCAATTTGGCCATTAACGCTTTGCGAGCAGCGTCGCTTTCCTGCTGCGCGAGCGCGGAATCCCACTCGGCGAATAGGTGGTCGAGTTCCGCATCCAGTTGGTCCAGTTTCTCCTGAAAATTCCGCTGTGCCGCCGCGAGCTTCTCACGCAATTGGTCGAGATTCCCGCCCTCGGATTTCGCGTCACGCAGTTCATCGAGGGATTCATTCAGCTCGAAAACCTCTTCGAGCAGCTCGGGAGGGGCCTGCTGTCTGGTGGTTCCTTCCTTGCGTACGCCGGCGCGAAGCAAAAGATATTCGACGCGGGAAATGGGATCGCGAAGAGTGCGAAAGGCATCGTTCAATTCCGAAGAGCGCTCGAGAGCGAGATTGCGCTCGAATTCCGAGGCGCGCACAAAATTATCGGGATGCAGCTTCCAGCTCAGCTGATGAAAACGCCGCTCCAGCGCCGCGGAATCGAGCTGCAACTTTTGCGGCAGCGAGAAAAAGGCAAAGAAATCGGCTTGGCGCGAAAGCGGCTGGATTTTGCCGCAAGCGGCGCAAAAATGGCCGCCGCCGGATGGCGATTTGCAGCTCCAGCAGATGACGTCCGCGGAAGGAGCAGTTTCGGTTTGTGCCTTCGTGACGCTCATAAAATTTTGACTTGCCCCGCGAACATAGACAACCGACCGGCCAGGCGGGAATTTTTGCGCTTCACGCGGTGAAGGAGCTGCCGCAGCCGCAGCTTCGCGTGGCCTGCGGATTCTGAAAAACAAATCCCCGGCGAACCAGAGTCTCTTCGAAATCCAGCGTGGTGTTTGCGAGATAGAGGAGGCTCTTCGGGTCCACGAAGACGCGGGCGCCATTTTCCTCGATGACTTTATCGCGGTCGCGGGCCTGAGTTTCCAGGCGCATGGCGTAGGAAAGCCCGGAGCAGCCGCCGCCCTGCACCCCCACGCGCAGGCCGCCGGACTCCGCGGGCACGCCCTCTTTCGCGAGCAATTCGCGGATTTTCTGCGCCGCTTTTTCGGTCACATGGATCATATAAAATCGCGTGCAACTCCATTGCGCTGATTACAGCAACCGCAGATTCGCCGTCTGATGCCGGCCGCATCCGCCCCGGAATGACCACCGCAGCGCCGCGGGAGATTCTGCGCTGCGCTCAGCAAGACGACGCCAGCTACTGTGCACGGGGAGCAGCGGCTTCGGCGGCAGGTTTTTCATCGCCGGCCTTGCGCTTCCAATCCGAGATGGCGGCCTTGATGGCGTCCTCGGCGAGCACGGAGCAGTGAATTTTCACCGGCGGCAGAGACAGCTCGCGCACGATGTCCGTGTTCTTGATGGCAAGCGCCTCTTCGACGGTCTTGCCGCGCACCCATTCTGTGGCCAGCGAAGAACTGGCAATCGCCGAGCCGCAGCCAAAGGTCTTGAATTTGGCCTCTTCAATAACGCGCGTCTCGGGATTGATCTTCATTTGCAGCTTCATGACGTCGCCGCACTCCGGCGCGCCCACGAGGCCGGTGCCGACGTTTTTGTCCTTCTTGTCGAGCGAGCCGACGTTTCGCGGATTGTTGTAGTGATCGATTACTTTGTCCGAATAAGCCATCATTCCCTCCAGAAAATTTGTGGAACTTGCCTGCCGCAAAAACTGAACTGCAGATTCCTTGTCGCTGCTCTTCGCTTCGCGAGGAGACATGCTCCTCGGAATGACAGCTCTCAGTCGCGTTCCTCACTTCACGACGCACCACCTACCGCCTACTTTATTTACTCCCGCCCCTTCACCTGCCTTCTCCAGGTTTGAGCCTCCGCCTCTGACTGAAAGTAATGCATCACGCCGTTTTCCAGTTCATTTTGCTGACGTCGACGCCCTCCTCCTTGGCCATTTCGTAGAGCGGCGAAAGTTCGCGGAGACGCTCGACGGTTTCGACGACGCGATTCGCGACGTAATCCACTTCCTCGACGGTATTGAATCGGCCGAGGCCGAAGCGGATGGAAGTGTGCGCGAGGTCTTCGCCGACGCCGAGAGCCTTCAAAACGTAGCTGGGCTCAAGCGTGGCGGACGTGCAGGCCGAGCCGCTGGAGACGGCCACGTCGTTGATGCCCATGAGGAGCGATTCGCCCTCGACGTAGGCGAAGCTGATATTGATGTTGTGCGGGAGACGATACTCCATGGAGCCGTTGATGTACGTTTCGTCGAGCTTGCCCATGATGCCGTTCTTCAGCCGATCGCGCAGGCCGCGCAAGCGCTCGCTCTCTTCGGCCATTTCGAGGCGGCAAAGCTCGCAGGCTTTGCCGAGGCCGACGATTCCGGGAACGTTGAGCGTGCCGGAGCGCATACCGCGCTCGTGGCCGCCGCCGTCAATGATGGCGGTGAGCTGCACGCGGGGATTCTTGCGGCGAACGTAAAGCGCGCCAACGCCCTTGGGCCCGTAAAGTTTGTGCGCGGAAATGGAGAGCAGGTCAATGCCGTCTTTCTGGACGTCCACGGGAATTTTTCCCACCGCCTGCACGCCGTCAACATGGAAGAAAACGCCCTTTTCCTTGGCGATTTTGCCAATTTCGGCGACGGGCTGAATGACGCCGATTTCGTTATTGGCGTACATGATGGTGATCAAAATTGTTTTTGTGGTGATGGCGCGGCGCAGATCGTCGAGGTTGATGCGTCCGTCCTTTTCAACGGGCAGATAGGTGACCTCGCAGCCCTCTTTTTCAAGGCGCTTGCAGGTATCGAGCACGGCTTTGTGCTCGGTGACCTGCGTAATGATGTGATTGCCCTTTTCGCGGTACATGCCGGCGACGCCCTTGATGGCGAGATTGTCGGATTCGGTGGCACCGCTGGTGAAGACAATCTCTTTGGGCGTAGCATTGATGATTTGCGCGACCTGCGCGCGAGCTTCTTCGACGCCTTCTTCGGCGACCCAGCCGAAGGCGTGGTTACGACTGGCGGCATTGCCGAATTTCTCATTGAAATAGGGCAGCATCGTCTCGAGCACGCGCGGGTCGACGGGAGTGGTTGCGTGATTATCCATGTAAATCGGTAGCTTGACGGCCATGCTCTTCTCCTAAATTCTCAATTCGACGACCTCGGAGGCCGGGGCGTCGTCCGCCATTTCGGAAATTGTGACTTTGCCGAGCATTGCAAGAATGCTGTTATTGACTTTGCGCAGAGGCTCTTTGATGTTGCACGTTTTGGACTGCTCGCAATCGCCGTGATGAGTAACGCAGGAGGTGAGCGAAAGCGGGCCGTCAATGGCGTCAATTGCTTCAAGCGCGGTGATGAGCCGGGCATCGCGCGCCAGCGTGTAGCCACCGCTCGAGCCGTGCCGCGCGGTAACGATGCCCACGCGAGCGAGCTTTTGCAGCACCTTGGCCATCAGCGGTGCGGAGATGCCATAGGCATCGGCAATGTCAGCGGCGCTGAAAGAGCCTTTGTCGGCGTTCACCGCCAGATGCTTCAAAGCAATAAGCGCGTAATCGGACTTTTTCGATAGCTTTAACATGAGTTCTAATGACGGGGATATACGACTCCCCAAGTCGCATTTGTATTGTAGACGCGGAAAAGTTCTTGTGTCAAGGGGCAAGGAATTGCTCAAATCCATTGATTACAGTTGATTAAAATGCGACCGCTGCGGTCTGAATTGGAGTTAAGCCCTAAGCAGCGAACGGCGAAAATTGAGGATTGAGCGGCAGATTATGCAAGCTGAACGGTCTGTGATTCACGCGGCTCAGTGATGCCGCGATGTGCCCGCAATTGCAACGCGGCCCTTGCGAAGCGGCGAATGGCCCGCTGTGAGCGCGGAGCGGCCTCCGGCGCTCTTCAGCATATCCGCAGCCTGCTGCAGGGTGAGGTCGTCGGGAACGCGCTGGTAATCCGATTCGACTTCCTTTTCCTGCACGGAAATGGTTTTGAAGAAGAGCGCCTTGCCGGTGATGTTGGTGTCGAGAAAAGCCAGATCCCAGTGATTGGGAGCAACGTATTCCTGCTTGACGTCAAAGGTGCCGCCCGCGTTCAGGTGGCCGAGCAGGCCCCATAAAAATTCCACCGGCGTGGCAATGCGTCCGGCAAACTGGGCGACGCGCATGTTTGAGACATTAATGACGAGCTTGCCGACCATGTGATGGAATACCTGGGCTTCATGCGAAGCGGCCTGGAATTTCGGATTGGGGCGGAAACGCAAGGTAACGAGGTCGCCGTCAACTCCGGCATAGGTGTACAGCAGGGCGTCGGGAAGCATGCGCATCAATCTCTGTTCTCTGCTGTAGTCCGCCGAGGAAGCCTTGCGCCTTTTGGCTCGCTGCGCGGCGCTGGCAAGGAATCTTTGCATGCGCGCTTGCTCAGCCTGCTGCTGCTGAGCGTTTAACGGCTGACCGTTGATAGCAAGGAGGCGCTGGACTTCACCGTTCTTGGTTTCGATTACGTCCCAGGTTTTGCTCACGCCGTGCTCGACCACCAGCTTGCGAAAGCGCCAGTGGGTGGTGTCGTCCTGTTCGGCTTGAACTTCGCTCTTCACGGCGTCCTGTACAAACTGGCGAGGGTTTTGCTGAGCTAATTTCACGCGTGCGGATATCTGCGAGGACGGGATGGCGGTTGCAGCAGAAACCACAAGGAACGCGGACACGAAAACGATAATGAGGAAGGACGGAGCGAATGCGAACGTTGCAACGGGATTCCTGCTGCGGTATATCGGCATCAGGCTGCCTCCGGCGGCTGAGTTCTCCGTTCCCAATGGCCAACGCAACGGAGCCGACTTTATAACATTTTAGCGACCAACGAGAACCGGGAGTTTCAGGTCAATACCGTACCTAAAACTATGGATGAGGGTTAGCGTCCGCGGGGTTTCCAGGTGTTTAGAAATGTTTCCACGTCTTTGAGGCCGATCTTTGCGGTATTTTCGAAGTCGCCGTTTTTCTGGGAAACGAGCAGGCGGCCGCGGCTGTCGAGGACGGCAAGGCTGGGCACGCCCTTCTTCAGCGGAATTTGATATTTGGCGGCGAGGTCGAGGTTCTCGTTGTATTCGCCGATATTGATGTGCACGAGGACGAAATTGCGGTCGAGGATGCGCGCGATTTCGGGGTAGTGAAAGGCGGCATCAAGGACATGGCAGTCGTAGCACCAGTTCCCGCCAAAATCGAGAAGCACGCGACGGTGCTCGCGCGCAGCCACGGAAAGCGCGACGCCGATATCGGTGCGCGCTTCGGCGGCTTCGGGATAGAGATGCGGCTTGGGTTCGACGGGCTGCGGAAGCCGCGCGAGATGCGAGCGCTGCGTGGCGAAAATCACCGGCCGCCCATTTTCATCCGCCCAGTTTTGGGCGACGGCGGCGAAGCGCTTCACTTCGCCCGCGGGCGTATGCAAATCGGCCTCCAGGCTGAAGAGCACGCGATGCACGCCGGCCTGCGGTGAATCAAGATAAGTGATTTTTGTTTGAAGTCGAGTGAGACCTGCGGATTTGAGCTTTGACCAAAAGATCGGCTCGTAGGCGGCATCGCTCTTTGTACCGCCGGGGGTTTTCGTAATTGCAGGAGGGTCGCTGCTATAGAACGATTTGAGCGCGGCAAGATTTCCGGCGAGCACGGCGGCTTTCCATTTTTCAAGCGGAGCGAATTGTGTTCGCACGGCAGGGACTTGCGAATTGGCGAAAGTTCTTCGAGCCTGAATGGGACAAACGATAAGCGCCAAGCTCAGCACAACGACCGCGACGCCAAATCGGCTGGACGGACTGCACGACATTTGGTTTGGTTTGGGCATGGGTTTTGCAGCAATCCACTCGCTGGAATTATAGCCCGGCACAAGCTATCTGATTCGCGGGATCACCGGAGGATTCGGCCGAGAGCGCGCTGGATGCAAAATTCCCATTTTTGATTTCTTGTTCCGGCGAGATACAATCAAGCGCTAGTAGCCGGACTGGATTTCGGCATGGTCATGCACGGTTGAGCATGGAACCGGAGAACAAGTCGTTTTCAACGAATACAGAGAGTACGCACACCGCGCTTGGACACCTCGAGCGCAGCATCATGGAAGTTTTGTGGTCGCGCGGAGAATGCAGCGTGCGCGAAGTTGCCGCTGATCTGCCGAAGCCACTGGCATACACGACGGTGATGACCACGCTCGACCGGCTGTACAAAAAGAACCTGCTGCGGCGGCGCAAGACGGACCGCGCATTCCGCTACTTGCCGCGACTCTCACGGAATGATTGGGAACGCCAGCGCGCGGACAGCTTGCTGGCGGGATTCCTAACCGGTTCGTGCTCGCGCTCGGATTTGCTGATTTCCTGCCTGGTCGAAGCCATTGGAGAGCATAACCAAACCCTGCTGGACGAACTGGCCAAGAAGATACGTGAAAAACGCAAGGAGCTGGATCGCGGGAGGGAAAAGTGATTCTGCCGTATACCTTGCGGCTGGTATTTCTGTGCTTCGCGTGCTTTTTCCTTGTGCAGGCGGTCTTTGGATTGGCGTCGTGGGCGGGAACCACGGGCGCGATTCGCGCGGCAGAAACGATGGGTCCGCGGAGCGCCGCGCGATTTTTGCTCCTGTTACGGTTGCTGCCGGGAACTCTTGCCGCGTTCGCAGTGGCGGTGCTGTGCATTCCGAGTTATCTCTTGCTGGAAACGAATGCGCCCGGCGAGCGCGTGGGTCTTTTGTGCAGTGCGGCGGCATTGCTGGGAGCGGCAATCTCGATAAGGTCGCTGGCGCGTGTCGCGCGGGTGCTGTGGATTTCGGCGCGACATAACAGCGTTTGCCTGCGTGAAGGCCAGAACATGGAAGAGGCCGGTCGCTCATCGATACTGGTGATGAATGGGGAGCGTCCGGTCATGGCGCTGACGGGCGTTATCCGCCAGCGCATTGTGGTTTCGCGCGCTCTGTTGCAAGCGCTCTCCGGCGAGGAATTGGACGCGGCGCTCGATCACGAACGCGCGCATCACAAATCGCGCGACAATTTGAAGCGCTTGATGATGGCGATGGCTCCGGAGATTTTCCCATTTTCACGGTTATTTGCGCGACTCGAACGGTCGTGGGCAAGATTCACGGAGTACGCCGCTGATGATGAGGCAGCGGCCGGAGATTCGCGCCGGTCCGTTTCTCTTGCCTCGGCGCTTGTAAACGTAGCGCGCATGGGCGGTCCGGGAGCAGTTCCCGAGCTAGCCAGTTCCTTGCTTGAGGATAATGACGAACTAGCCTGGCGCGTCGAGCGGCTCTTGAGCCCGGCTCCGGCGCGGGAAGAAACGCGCAGCCGGGCTTTTTTCACAATTGCTGCTGTGGCCATAGCGGTTGCCGCGATCACGCTGGCGCTTCAACCGCTGACCCTGAATTTGGCGCACACCTTGCTTGAGCATCTAGTCCGCTAATCCGTTCTTCCGGCATAACCTGCGAAGAAATCAACCGCGAAAAATTGAAATACGAGCTGTGGTAGTAGCTGCGCGCACGCAGTAGGCTGCGGATGTTTCCAAGGAGGCGTGTATGAGAAAGCGGTACGCTGGGATATCGCTGCTGTGCGCACTGCTTTTGCTATTTGGGAGCGCGGCGAAGGCGCAAACGTCCACGGGCAGCATTGTAGGCGAAATTGTGGACACCAGCGGGGCACGCGTGCCGGGAGCGAAAGTGACGGCGCGTTCGCCGCAAATGGCATTCGAACGGCAGGTCGTTGCGGACCCGTACGGGGATTTCCGCATTGAATCTTTGCCGCCGGGCGAATACATCGTCAGCGTCACGAAGCCGGGTTTTGCCGAAGCAAGTGCGGACGTGAGCGTGATGGTCAGTTCCGCAAAAGACATTAAGGTGACACTCAAACCAGCCGGCGTGCAGCAATCCGTGACCGTGCAGGGTCAGGCCTCGTCGATTGCCACGCAACCGATGGATATTACCAGCGCCGTGCACGGCGGGACGGTTTCCGCGCACGATTTGCAATCATTTCCTCTGGCGCAACGGTCGTTTGCGAACATCGCCTATCTTGTGCCCGGCACGGAGCCGGTTGAGCCTTCGGATCCCACAAAAGCGCGCATCACCGCGGTTTCGTTCGGCGGCAGCTCGGGATTAAATGACGTGCTCTCCGTGGATGGAGGCGATAATTCCGACGATTACATCGGGGGATTCCTGCAAAATTTTTCACCGGACGCGATTCAGGAATTTGCGGTGCAAACCTCGCAGGAGAACGCAGACATCGGGCGCACGGTCGGCGGGGCGGTCATCATCACCACAAAACGTGGCACAAACGACTGGCACGGAGACGACGCTTTTTACGAGCGCGCGGCGTCGCTTAATGCGCGCTATCCCATCGAAAATCCCGCACCTCTGCCGAAGCAGCCGTTTTCGCGACAGAATTTCGTGAGCACCGTCGGCGGGCCCATCGTAAAAAATAAATTGTGGTTTTTCACATCGTTTGAATTCGTGCGTGAAAACGCCAGCATCGCCTACAGTCCCGCGAGCCTCATGCAATTCAATGCGCTGGCCTCGCTCGCTTCGCAAGGATTGATTGGCGGCGTGAATTCGATCGCCGTGCCCAATAATGTTCCGGTGCCGTTCCGCGATTACCTGGGTTCGCTGCGTTTCGATTGGACGCAATCAAACGCCTCGCAATGGTTTTTGCGCGCTTCGATTGATAATTACACGACGCATAATTTCGCCGTGCAGCAGGCCACGCTGCCATCCACGGGCGCGGACTGGCACAGCAATTATCTAAATATGGTCATCGGGAATCAGTACACCTTCAGCCCTTCCTGGGTCGGCTCGTTCACGTTTGATGCCAGCGGATTGCACCTGACGGAAGTGCGTAATTCCAATTTCGGGTTTGCGCTCGCGTTTCCGTTCAGTTCGACGGCGCAGACCATCTCGGGCTTTGAAACTTTTGGCGACAACCAGTTCGTGACGCCGATTACTGCGTTTCCTGTCCTGCGCAATCAGGAGAAATACGAAATCCGCTATGACGTGAGCCATTCGACGGGCGATCACTCGCCGCGGTTTGGGATTGATTTTATCCACGAGCCGGTGTTAAGCGGCGCGCTGGCTTCAACGGCGGAAACGCTCATCACCTATCCCCGCGACCCGGATTTTTATGCGACGAATCCTTCGCAGTTTTATTTCAGCCCGCAATGCGCAACGCCGCCGCCGAGCGGCTCCGGAATTCAGTGCACCTTCACGCCGGCGGGCAACGGCAGCTTCTCGCAAAATGTGCAGCGACTCGGTTTGTATGTCGAAGATTTTTGGCGCGTCACGCCGCATCTGACGATTGACCCGGGGATTCGTTGGGACACCACGTTTGGGCTTTTCATCGCTTCGGGACGCTCGCAGCTCGAAAATCCAGCGTATCTCACATTGAAGGCACTGCAAATTCCACTGATTCAAAGCGCGCCGCACGATTATCGCGGGCAGATTCAGCCGCGGCTGGGCATCGCGTACTCGCCGGGAACCTCGGAGAAAACCGTAATCCGGGCGGGCATCGGCCTTTATTACAACGATCTTGCGCAAAACGGCTGGGTGACCGCGCTGCAGGCCGTAAATACGGCACCGGGGCCGTGTACAAATCCCGCCGGCGATCCGAACCTGTCCAATCCGAACGATGCGGGTTGCATTCCGGGAGCGTCGGCGGGCGGGTCCGGCGCCATCATTGCGCCCGGATACGAAACTCCTTATGCACTGCACGCCAGCGTGGGCGTCGAGCACGCATTCACCACAAACTGGCTGGCCAGCGTGGATTGGATTCACGAAACGGGAATGCACGGCTTCACGCATTATCTGTACGACGCCGGATACGATCTGTTCACACCGCTGATCCCCGCTTCGGATCCGAACTACACCACCGACCAGCAGGCCGTGGTGCCGAACGTGAACGTGTTTCGCAGCGATAACCGCTCGGTTTACGATGCGCTGATGGTGCATCTGCAGGGAAACATCTCGAATCGCTTCAATCTCATCGCGAATTACACTCTTTCGCGCGCCAACACCTGGGGCTGCGTCCTGGGCGAACTTTTCGATTACGTGGACGGCATCTGCAATCCTCTGGATCCGTTTGGTCCGGGGGATTACGGACCGTCCGGCGAAGACGTGACGCATCGGTTTGTGTTCGCGGGCATTTTTCATCTACCTGCTGGAGTTGAAGTCAGCACGCTATCGCAATTCGAGAGCGCGCGTCCGTTTACGATGACCACGCCCGTGGATGTGAACGGCCTGGGCGATGCCGTGGACGATCGCGCAGTGATCAATGGCGTGCAGACCACGCTCGATCAATTTCGCGGCACGCCGTACATCCAGGTGGACATGCGCGTCAGCCGGCCGTTCAACATCAGCGAGCGCGTCAAGGCCACGCCGTTCATCGAATTTTTCAATTTGTTCAACCGCAATAATCCAGGCGCGAATTACGTGACAAATCTTGCCGCGCTGTCCACACCGGTGAACAATCTGTACAATGCGAGCGCACTGTGCCTCGATCCACCTGCGTGCACCGACATGGAGCCGATTACCAGCCTCAATCAGCTGCGCGTCCCCGCCGGTGCGCTCGGCGACTTTTTCGGTCCCGGCACAACCGTGGGCGTGCCATTTGCCGCGCAGATCGGCGGCCGGATCACCTTCTGACGTTGTTTTGGAGCTTCAAGAGTCGCTTTATCGCAGATGATTTTTGCTAATGAAAAGTACTTGACTCGATTATGCCCAGCATCCCGCTCGCGAAGTTCCAGCAAGCAAATCCGAAGTGACACAGAAAGCCGCGCACGGTATTCTCTCGCGTGTCCTTAAATGAGGCGGTTTTCCTCTTTTTTGCGGCGCTGATTGCCGGCGCGCTGAATGCTGTAGCGGGAGGAGGCAGCTTCATTTCTTTTCCCTCGCTACTCTTCACCGGAATCGCACCCATCGCCGCAAACGCCACCAACACCGCCGCGCTCTGGCCCGGGACCGCGGCAAGCGCCGCCGCTTACTGGCGCGAGCTGCGGCATCCGCGCGTCAGGAAATTACTGGGGATTTTGCTCATCGTCGGATTCGCCGGCGGCGTGATTGGCGCGCACATTCTGCTGCGAACGCCGCAAACAACCTTCATGAAAATGGTTCCGTGGCTGCTGCTGGGCGCCACGCTGCTGTTTGTCGCCAGCCGACGCATTACCGCCTGGGCGCGCAATCAGGGTGAGGATTCGCATGGCAAACGCGCGCTGTTCGCGCTGGCGCTGCTGATGGATTTTTTTATCGCTGTGTACGTCGGGTACTTCGGCGCGGGCGCGGGAATTTTAATGCTGGCCATGCTTGCACTGCTGGATGTCGAAAGCATTCACGCGATGAACGGAATGAAGGCGCTGCTGGTCACCGCGGTGAATACCGTCGCGCTGGTGATTTTTGTTCGCGCGCGCATTATTGTGTGGCCCGACGCTATCGTCATGCTGATTGGCGCGGCGGGCGGCGGATACGCGGGAGCTTATTGGGCGCAGAAAGTAAATCCCGCGCTGGTCCGCAAAATTGTGATCGCGATCGGATTCGGCATGGCCGCGTACTTCTTTGTGAAGCAGTACGCGTAGCGCGACACACAGATTCGGCATCCAAAGTTTCCGGCGCGCATTCGCATGGCAGATCAGTCAGCATACCCAAGAGATCAAGCTACGGAGTAGAACAGCGGTGGACGAGCGAACCCACGCAAATCGCCCCGCGCACCTCTTCGAGACACTCTGGCAGGACCTTCGCTACGCCGTGCGCGTTATGTCTCGCCGATGTCTTCGTTCCACAGCTCCGGATTTTTGCAAATGAATTCAGCAAGCATCTGAGTGCACTCCGCATTCGCCAGATCAATCACCTGCACTCCGTTCTCGCGCAGCCAGTCCATGCCGCCGCGAAAATTCTGCGATTCGCCCACAACCACAGTGCGGATTCGGAATTGCCGAATCAACCCGCTGCAATACCAGCACGGCGCCAGCGTGGTGACCATGATTTTGTCGCGATAGCTGCGCTGGCGGCCGGCATTACGGAATGCATCCGTCTCCGCGTGCATTGACGGATCGTCCTTTTGCACGCGCAAATTGTGCCCACGCCCGAGAAGCGTGCCAGTGGCGTCGAAAAGCGCCGCACCGATCGGGATGCCGCCTTCGGCTAACCCAATTCGCGCTTCTTCAATGGCCGTTTGCAGCAGAGTGGAATAGTGCCCCGCATCCATTTCGTTCATTCTTGCCATTCTAGGGGATATCCTTCCTTGTGCAACAGCAACCCGCAAATTGCTGTGGATTTTTGCCGCTGAATCTCCGGTGCGGACTGAGGAAATCTGGGTTAGAATGCCGCGCAATGATGTCCGCGACAAAGCCGGTCGTGGCAATTTATCCGGGTTCGTTCGACCCGGTGACGAATGGCCATCTCGACTTGATTGGCCGCGGCGCAAAAATTTTCGACCGTTTGATCGTAGCCGTCTTGCGCAACGCCGAGAAAGAGCCGCTCTTTGCCGTCAGCGAACGCCTCGAAATGCTGCGGGAGGTGACGCGTCCGTGGCCCAATGTGGAGGTGGATGTCTTCGGCGGTTTGCTGATGGATTATGCGCGCCAGAAAAACGCGCAGGTTGTTTTACGCGGCATTCGTGCCATTTCCGACTACGAATACGAATTGCAAATGGCTTTGATGAACCGCAAGATCGAACCAAAAATCGAAACCGTTTTTATGATGCCCGCCGAGGCTTACAGCTATTTAAGTTCACGGCTGGTGCGCGAAATCGCGCGGCTGGGCGGCCCGGTGAAGGATCTGGTGCCGGCCGCCGTGGAAGAGCGTTTGAAAGCAAAAGTCAGTTAGAAATCAGTTGTGTTCAGGACACAGGGAGAAACCATGCAATTGGCAGATCGCGTGAATCGCATAGCGCCTTCGGCGACGCTCGGCGTGCTGATGGAGAAGGAAAAGCTCGTCGCCCGCGGCATCGATGTGGTGGATTTTGGCCCGGGCGAGCCCGATTTCTCCACGCCGGAGCACATCAAACGCGCGGCCATCAAAGCCATCGAAGAAAACAAAACGAAATATACGCCGGCGGGCGGAATCATGCCGCTGCGCGAGGCCGCCGTGGAATGGCACGCGAAATATCAGGGCAGCAATTACGCGCCGAAGGAGTGCGTCATCAATTCCGGCGGAAAGCACTCGCTATTCAACGTAATTCACGCGCTGATAAATTCCGGTGACGAAGTTCTGATTCTTGCGCCCTATTGGGTCAGTTATCCGGAAATGGTGAAATGCGCCGACGGCGAGCCGGTGATCCTGGACACCGATGCGCGCGACGGTTTTATTCCGCGCGCCTCGCAAATTGAAAGAGCCATCACGCCGCGCACCAAAATTCTGATCGTCAATTCTCCGTCGAATCCAACGGGCGCTGTAATTCCCGAGGATGAATTCGCCAAAATTCTCGCGATTGCCAAAAAACACGGTGTGTGGCTGCTCTCGGATGAATGCTATTCGCATTTCGTATACGGCAGTGCGAAACCATTTTCGGTGGCCAGCCTCCCCGGTGCAAAAGACAGCGTGATTATTTCCGCATCGCTCTCAAAGACTTTTGCGATGACCGGCTGGCGCATGGGATACACGCTCGCGCCGCAGCCGATTGCCGATGCGGTGCTGAAGCTGCAGAGCCAGTCTATCTCGAACCCCACATCTATCGCGCAGTACGCCGCGCTCGAGGCGCTTCGCGGCGGAATGGAAAGTGTCGCGGAAATGGTCGCGCAATTCGCCAAGCGACGCCGGCGTATCCTGGAGGGTCTGCGCGAAATCCCGGGCGTCACCTGTCACGAACCCGAGGGCAGCTTTTACGTTTTTCCCAATGTTACGGGCGCGGTGAACAGCTACAGCGGCGAGCAGGCCGATACGCTTAAGGTTGCAAGAGAGCTTCTCGATCGGGAGCACGTGGTGGTGATTTCAGGGGAGGCTTTCGGTGCGCCGGGCTATCTGCGCATTTCCTACGCCACTTCGATGGAACGCATCGAAGAGGGCCTGCGGCGGCTGGGAAACTTTTTTCGGGCCGAAAGAGCGGTCAGCTCCACCGCTGCCACGCGCGGATAGTTCTGTGGAGCTTCGTCCGGTTCGCCTGGAGCCCCAATTCGTGCCGCGAATTTGGGGCTCTCGGAACCTCGCACCGCTTTTCCCGGAAAGGAATTCGTTGCCGGAACCCATCGGTGAGGCCTGGCTCACCGGAAGTGAATGCCGTTTCGCCGACGGTCTGTTTGCCGGCAAAATGCTTGGCGAAGTCTGGCCGCGCATCAGCAACGATTGGGCTGGCAGCGCACGCCGCGACCGGCCCTTTCCCGTCCTCGTGAAGTTTCTTTTCCCCGAAGACAAATTATCTGTGCAGGTGCATCCTGATGACGATTACGCGAAGCGTCACGAGGCGGTTGCCGGCGGGATCGGGAAAACGGAAATGTGGTACGTGATTTCCGCGCGTCCGGGCGCCGAGGTTCGCGTCGGACTCAAGCCGCACGTCACAAGAGAAATTTTCCGCAGCGCCATTGCCGCCGGAAATGCGGAAGAAATGCTCGAGCGTATTGCGGTTCGCGCGGGCGACGCGATTTTTATTCCGGCCGGAACCGTGCATACCATCGGCCCGGGAATGGTTCTCTGCGAGGTGCAACAGAATTCGGATCTGACGTATCGCGTTTACGATTTCAAAAGACGTGATGCCGCGGGCAGGCCGCGCGAGCTTCACCTGGAGAAGGCCTTTGAGGTGATACGTTTTGGAAAACAGTGCGGCGGACGCGCCAGCCAAAGCCAGAATGATGCGGGCGGTATTTTGCTCGCCGAGTGCGATTATTTTCGCGTGACGAAACACCTGATCAGAGATTCCTGCGCATTTCGCGCCGGCGGCCAAATGCAGATCGCCGTTATCGTCCAAGGTAGCGGCGCGATTCGCTTGGGCTCGGAACAGAAGCGGCTAGACTACGCACCGGCTCAAGCGTGGCTCATTCCTGCGGCTTTGGAGGAGTACTGTTTGGAACCGCGGGATGCAACGACGGCCCTGTTTATCTCCGTTCCGTCCGCGAACTGAGCCGGGGTGAGACTTCGCATGGCGAAAAACGAAAATCCGGAGCATTGCGCGGTGATTCTTGCCGGCGGGAGAGGCACGCGCTTCTGGCCGCGCAGCCGCAAACGCACACCCAAGCAGTTGCTGAATATTGTCAGCGACAAAAGCATGCTACGCGAAACTGTCGATCGGATCGGGCCGCTTTTCTCTGCAAATCGCATTTGGGCCGTGACCAATCAAGATCAAGTCGCCGCCGTGCGCCGCGAACTGCGTCGCGTCCCGCACGCGCAAATTCTGAGCGAGCCGATCGGACGCAACACCACCGCCGCCATCGCGGTCGCCGCAATTCATCTGGCGCAAAAACATCCTAATGCGGTCATGGCGGTGCTGCCTGCCGATCACTATATTGCCAATACGGCGCGTTATCGCCGGATTGTGCGTGCCGCGATGAATCTGGCCAGTGTGCCTGGAAATTTAGTCGTTCTCGGTATCCCGCCGACGCGCCCGGAGACGGGTTTTGGCTACATCGAGCGTAATGCCGCAGCGGCGCCGCAAAATGGAATCGCCGTCTACCGCGTGAAAAAATTCACGGAAAAACCAGACCAGGCGCGCGCGCGCCAATACGTCGCTTCGGGCCGCTATTTCTGGAATGCCGGCATGTTTTTCTGGCATGTCTCTACCTTCCTCGACTGTCTGCGCAAATTTCTACCCAAAACCTGGGACGCGATGCAGAAATTGCGACAGAGCATAGGCACGCCGGCCTATTCGCGCGCGCTGCGCAGGATTTATCCGCGCCTCGAGAACGTTTCCGTGGATTACGCAATTATGGAGCCGTCAACGCAGGACGGTGCGCGGGAACGCGTCTTTGTCCTCCCCGCCGCGATCGGCTGGAGCGACATTGGATCCTGGTCCGCGGTTTACGAACTGCTGGCGCGCTCCAAAAATCAGAACGTCACCAATGTGCTTTCGTTCGCTCTCAATGCCGCGGGCAACTTTATTTGGACGCCCGGCAAATTCACCGCCATTGTCGGCTTGAATGGCCTCGTCGTTGTGGATACCGCTGACGCATTGCTGATTTGTCCGCGTGATCGTACTCAGGACGTAAGCAAAGTTGTGAAATGGCTCGAAGAAAATCGGCGCGAAGATCTCCTGTGAAGATGTGAGCGCCGAGTTTCCGCCATCTGACTTCTTCACACCGTGTTTTTCCCCTGCCCGGCTGCGCTTTCCGACTGCTCCTTGAATCGCATATACTTTCCGTATGGCTCCGATCCACTTCGGTACCGATGGTTGGCGTGGCGTAATTGCCGAGGATTTTACCGTTGCAAACGTGCGCAAGGTAGCGGCCGCAATTGCGCGTTACGTCATTCGCTCGGAAAAGCCGCAAAGCGGAGTCCTCGTCGGCTATGATACGCGTTTTGGCGGCCCGCTTTTCGCGCGCGCGGCTGCCGAAGTGATCGCTTCAACCGGAACTCCGGTCTGGCTCTCCGACGCGCCTTGTGCTTCGCCCGCGCTTTCCTTGCTTGTTCGCCAGCGCGGCGCTGCCGGCGGAATCATGATTACCGCCAGTCACAATCCCTATCGCTGGAACGGAGTGAAATACAAAGCCAGCTATGGCAGTTCGGCCCTGCCTGGAATCGTTTCGCAAATCGAAAGGGAGCTGGCCGCGGTTCTCGCCGGCGGCGGCGCTGCGTTGCCACCGGGCGCGGATTTGATTCGTTCCTTGCACCCCCGCGATCCGTATCTTGAAAAACTTTCCACGCTGGTTGATTGGGAACGCATTCGCGAACGCAAATTCCGATTCGCCTTTGATTCCATGCACGGCGCCGCCGCGGGAATTTTTCGCGAGCTGTGCAAACGCCACGGCGTGGAATGCCACGAGATTCGCGGCAACTACGATCCTCTTTTCGGCGGCGTAAATCCTGAACCCATCGAGCCGCATGTCGCGGCTCTGCAGGAGGCAGTTCGCGCGGGCAAATATGATGCGGGCTTCGCCGCGGATGGCGACGGCGACCGCATCGGAGCTGTGGATGAAAACGGCAGCTTTGTGACGCCGCATCGGATTTTCGCGATCCTGCTGTGGCATCTTGCGGGTACGCGCCAAGAGCCCGGTGGCGTGGCCAAAACATTTTCCACCACCAAAATGGTTGACAAAATCGCGCACAAATTCAGTCGGCCTATTTTTGAAACGCCCATCGGATTCAAGCATATCTGCGAATTGATGTTGGAACGCGACATTCTCATGGGCGGAGAAGAGAGCGGCGGTTTTGCCACGAAAATGTATTTGCCCGAGCGCGATGCGACGGTCAGCGCGCTGCTCCTTGCCGAAGTGATGGCCTGGCACGGCAAACGGCTCAGCGAGCTCGTCCAAATCCTTCATGCCGAATTCGGCGAGCATCACTACGGCCGCGTGGATCTGGAATTGCGCGCAGGACAGAAAGAAAGGGCCATCGAGCATTTCGGCTCGCGCGTTGACAAAATCCTCGAATGGCAGGTTGAGCGGCGTGAAAATCTCGATGGTCAGAAATTATATTTCGATCAGCACGGCTGGTTGCTGGTGCGCGCTTCGGGAACCGAGCAGATGCTGCGCGTCTATGCTGAGACCAGACATCCCAAAACCACCGCACGCGTGCTCGAATCGGTCTGCCGGCAAATACAAAGTCTTTAGCTCTTCTTCCGCAGCGTGAGTCATTTTGGCAGGGAATAGAGCTTTAGTGTCGAAAATGGCGCACGCCGGTGAAAACCATGGCCAGCCCCAGCCGATCGGCTGCGGCAATGACTTCGTTATCGCGCACCGAACCTCCCGGCTGAACTACCGCGACTGCTCCCGCTTTTGCTGCTTCTTCCACTCCGTCCGGGAAAGGAAAAAACGCGTCCGAAGCGACTACGCTGCCGTTCAGCGGCATTTGCGCTTTCATGGCTGCGATTTTCACCGAATCCACGCGCGACATTTGCCCGGCGCCAATCCCCAGCGTCCGCCCGTCTCGCGCGAACACAATCGCGTTTGACTTCACGTGCTTGCAGACAATCCATGCGAATCGCAGAGAACGCATTTCCGCTTCGCTTGGCCACCGCTTCGTCGCGGTCCTCCATTCCGTCTCGTTGACGGCTTGCTCGTCCGGCTCTTGAATCAGCATCGCTCCGGCAATACGCTTCAACTGCAATTCTCCAGACGGATTTCCCGAGGGCATTTCCAGCAATCGCAAATTCTTCTTTGCGGTGAGCTTTTCGAGCGCCGATTTTTCGTATCCGGGCGCCGCGATGCATTCCACGAAAAGCTTTTCCAATTCCGCCGCGGTCTCAAGATCCACGACGCCATTGAAGGCAATCACTCCGCCAAAGGCGGAGACCGGGTCGCATTCGAGCGCCCTGCGGTACGATTCCGCGAGTGACTCGCTTTCCGCCGCTCCGCATGGATTGTTGTGTTTGATAATCGCCGTTGCGGGGTGGCCAAATTCGCAAGCCAGAGCCCAGGCTGCGTCCAAATCCACCAGATTGTTATACGAAAGCTCCTTTCCATGAATCTGGCGCGCCGCTGCAAAGCCCTTCGCTTCCGCCGCCGCGGGAACATATAGGGCCGCCTGCTGATGAGGATTTTCGCCGTAGCGCATCGCCTGCCGAAGCTCGAAATCAAAATGCAGCCGCCGCGGCAGTTTTTCCGGCACGGCGGCGAGTTGCAATCTGCCATTGGCGGAAAGTCGTTCAAGCTGCGTGGCAATGAGCCCGTCGTAACGGCCGGTGAGAGCAAAAGCCTTGCGCGCAAATTCGAGGCGTGTTGACAGCGCAATTTCACCCGAACGCAAAAGCTCGCTCAACACCGCTTCGTAGTCACCCGGATCGGTTACGACTGTCACGCTTTCGAAATTCTTGGCTGCCGATCGCACCATCGCCGGCCCGCCAATATCAATATTTTCGATGAGTTCTTCCGCCGTCGCACCCAGTTTTGTCGCCGCCGCGGAAAATGGGTACAGGTTCACCACCACCATGTCAATCGCCGCAATTCTGTACTCCGCCGTCTGTTTTCGGTCCTCGGCATTCCCCCGGCGGAACAAAATTCCGGCATGCACCTTGGGGTGCAGAGTCTTCACCCGCCCGCCCAGCATTTCGGGTGAGCCGGTAAGCTCAGCCACATCGCGGACCGTAACGCCAGCCTCGCGCAAAAACCGCGCCGTGCCGCCGGTCGAAACAATCTCAATGCGGAGCTCAGCGAGCTGACGCGCAAACTCCGCCAGGCCTGTTTTGTCGTAAACGCTAATCAGTGCACGTTCTAACGGCACGGCATCCTCCGCCGCAAAAAAAGGGCTTACTAGTCTATTCGCTTGCGCTGGGTTGGAAAAGCGGAAAGAGAAGGGAAAAATTAGTTGCTGATACGCGCTTTCAGCTTCACGCGGCCTTCTTCCACACTGACCGTGTACTCAACCTGGGCTGCGCCCTTTTGCGTTTTCAATTGCCGCGTCTTTTCGCGTACAAATTTTACAAATTCTTCGAAATTCGGAATGGTTCCCTTGTCACTGGCCGCCGTGCGCGCCTCCGTCATTCTTCGGTACAGTTGCTCAATCTTCGTGGACTCCCGCTCCGGATCGGAAAATGTCATCGTAAACGCCGCCGTCTTGCCCCGGGCCGCGGATCCCGGTTTTGCCCGGACTGCCTCAATGGCTCTCGCTGCTGCTCCGAAGTGCCGCTGCGTGACGCCCTCTTCGCGTTCCTTCAGTTTTTTGCGCCAAATCTCGCAATATTTGGCGAACGTCTGCGCCAGATTTGTGTATCGGAAGCGTTGCGCATTGCTCATGTTCCCGCCGCGATCGCCGTAACGCTTGAAGAGATTCTCCACGCGCCACTGGGTTTCTGCGGGAGGGCGCTTGCGGCCGCCGCCGAAAAACTGTTCGTATTCGATTTTGAGCGCGCGAATATCTCTCTCGATCTGCGCGAGATCTTCTTCTATCGTGGGCGACATATCTGTCCAGAAACTCGGCTAAGAACATCGTAAAAAAGCGGTTCATGGGCGTCAACCGTGGCCTCCGGATGCGTGTCGCAACAGTATTCGACTACGCGGGCGAGGCTAGAGTTGCGCCCTCACAACGCCTGTGCTGAAATGGCCGAATCATGAGCCCGCGCGCGACAAAAATCGCACCGCTTAAAAATCCGCGTTATGCGCTTTTGCGCCGGATTCCCTCGGTGGATGAAATTTTGAATGCGCCGGAGGCGGCGCCGCTCATCGCGTTGGCGGGTCGCGATTTGGTTATCACAGAAGTGCGGCAAACTCTGGCCGACTTGCGCAAAACCGCGCTTTCCGCCAAGGGAAACGGCGCGGCTGCTGGCGCGGTTGAACGTCAGTCGCTGCAAATCCTCGAAACCGTCGCCGCACGAATTCGCGCCGCCGTTGCGCCTTCGCTGCGGCCGGTCATTAATGCAACCGGCGTCATTCTACACACCAATTTGGGGCGCGCGCCGCTGTCCCTTGCGGCTATCGAGCGCATTGCCGCCATCGCGCGTTATTCGAATCTCGAATATGACATCTCCACAGGCCGACGCGGCAAGCGCGATATTCACACAAGCCTCTCGCTCGCAAATCTCGCGGGAGCGGAAGCCGCCATTGTCGTGAACAACAATGCTGCTGCGGTTTTCTTGGCTTTGAACACATTCGCGCGCGATGCGGAAGTCATCGTTTCGCGCGGCGAGCTGATCGAAATCGGCGATGGCTTCCGCATTCCGGAAATTATGGCGGCCAGCGGGGCTCATTTGCGAGAAGTTGGCACCACCAATCGCACACGCCTTGCTGATTACGAATGCGCTATAAACGAGCGCACGCGGATGCTTCTGCGCGTGCATCCCTCGAATTTCAAAATTGTGGGATTTTCAAATCGGCCTGATCTCGCCGAACTGGTTGCGCTCGGCCGCAAGAGGCGCATTCCCGTGTTCGAAGACCTCGGCTCCGGCTGCCTCGCCGATCTGAGCGGCGCGGGGATTGCGGAACCTTTGGTGCGCGAAAGTCTCGCCGCGGGCGCCGGTATCGTTTGTTTCAGCGGAGACAAATTGCTTGGGGGCCCGCAGGGGGGGATTATCGCCGGGAGGAAAAAATTCATCCAACGCATCCGTCGTAATCCGCTTTTCCGCGCGCTCCGCGTGGATAAACTCACAATAGCTGCTCTCGAAGCGACGCTTACGGCGTACCGTCGCGGCGCTCTTGATGAAATTCCCGCTCTGCGCATGATCCGCTTCGCGCCCACGCAGATTGAAGCTCGCGCGAGTGCGTTCATCGAAAACCTGCGGCATCACATTGATGCTGAGACAGCGCTCGAGCTGCGCGACGGATTTTCTGTAATCGGGGGCGGCTCGACGCCGGAGCAGAAACTGCCGACAAAACTGATTGCCGTTCGCAGAGCGGGACATTCAGCGGCGCAACTCGAAAATCGCCTGCGGCAGCCTGATTCGCAAATTCCGGTCATCGCGCGCATCGAGAAAGACATGCTGGTCATTGACCTGCGCACCGTTTTCGAGGAGGAAGAGGGTGATCTTCGCGCCGCGCTTGTCGCTGCGCTTTCCTCACCCAAAATTTGAGGAAAAATCAGAGGTGATTGATGCAACTGGCCACGCAGGCCGCTCCGAAGCCATTGTCAATGTTCACCACGCTGATGTTCGACGCGCAGCTGTTCAGCATCGCCAACAGCGCCGCCATCCCGGAGAAGCTTGCGCCGTAGCCGACGCTGGTCGGCACGGCAATCACCGGAACACTGACCAGTCCCGCCACCACGCTCGGCAGCGCGCCTTCCATTCCCGCCGCGACGATAATGACGCGCGCTTCCACGAGTTTCTCTCGATGCGCGAGCAGTCGGTGCAATCCGGCCACGCCGACGTCATAAATCGCCTCCGCGCGATTTCCCATCATCTCCGCGGTCACCAGAGCCTCTTCCGCCACCGGAATATCGCTCGTTCCGGCGGTCACCACCAAAATCAGGCCTTTTCCGCCGGGCTTGTTTGCGCGCTGAATGGTTATAGCGCCTGATAACTGGTGGAATTTGGCGGCGCGCGACAGGCGTTGCACGGCCGCGAACGCTTTGGCGTTTGCACGTGTAATCAAAATGTTATGTGATGATTTGGCGCGCAGCATCCCGCGCACGATTTCCGCGACCTGCGCCGGAGTTTTTCCACTGGCGAAAATCACTTCGGGATAGCCCTGCCGCAGTGCGCGATGATGGTCAATCTTCGCGAAGCCCAAATCCTCAAACGGCAAATTCTTCAGTCGCTCCACCGCCTGTTCGCACGAAACCTTGCCCTTCTGCACCGCTTCCATCAATTCGCGAATGTCGCGTTGATTCATAAACGCATTCCATGGATCCGCTTGAGGATCAAAAGCGAAACGCCATTCTAGCATTTCGCGCGCCTTGACTTTGTTTAAACCCGCTCTCTACACTCAGTAGTTCAACTCACCGCAATGGCCCACGCTGAGAGCAAAATCATCACCGTAGGCGTCACCGGCGCGAGCGGAGCAATCTACGCGCAAACAATCCTGCGCGTGCTCGACGCCGATCCGCGCGTCGCGCATGTCTACGTCGTCGCAACAGATGCCGGCATGCGCCTTATTTCCACCGAACTCGGCATCGTCGCGCAAGAGCTGAAAAAACTCGCCTCGCTGCTCACTAAAACTCCCGCGAAAAAATTCGAAGTCCTCCCCAATCGCGACATCGGCGCATCCATTGCTTCGGGTAGCGCTGTGGTGGACGGCATGGTCGTCATTCCTTGCTCCGCGGGCGCGCTCGGCTCAATCGCCTGCGGCATCAGCAACGATTTGCTCGCTCGCGCCGCTGATGTTTGCCTCAAAGAGCGCCGCAAATTGATTCTCTGCCTGCGCGAAACGCCGCTCAACCGCATCCATCTCGAAAATATGCTGCGTGTCCACGACGCCGGTGCTGTGGTCATGCCCGCAATCCCGGCGTTTTACTACGAACCGAAATCCATCGAACATCTTGCCGAGCAATTCGTTTTTCGCGTGCTGGCACAGCTCGATTTGCCGCAAAATGAGCAGTACCGCTGGCCGGGTGCCCAAAATGGCAACTGAACTCTCCGCCGCGAACGCGAACTTGAATCGGCGACGCAGCCGTATCCGTACCGTGCTCGAAATGATCAAGTTCGAGCACTCCGTCTTTGCGCTTCCTTTCGCATTGGTTGCCGCGTTGCTCGCGGAGCGCGCCGGGCGCGCAAATTGGCCCCCGGGCCGCATCATCGCCTGGCAAATCTTCTGGATCATCGTAGCCATGGTGGGCGCACGTTCTGCGGCGATGACCATGAACCGCATTGCGGACGTCCATTACGATGCCGCGAACCCTCGCACGCAGAATCGCGCTTTGCCGCGCGGCCAGCTCACCCTGCGCTTCGCGTGGATTTTCATGCTGGTTTCCGCCGCCGTGCTGGTCATAGCGGCGTGGCAACTCAACCGCCTCGCTCTGGAACTTTCCCCGGTCGCGCTTGCCATTTTGTTTCTTTATTCCTACACGAAGCGATTCACCTCCTGGTCGCATTTCGTTCTCGGCTTCTGCCTCGGAATTTCTCCCGCTGCTGCATGGATCGCGGTGCGCGGCTCGCTCGATGCGCGCATGTTGATCCTGTGCGCCGCGGTCACGCTGTGGGTCGGAGGCTTCGATGTGCTGTACGCCTGTCAGGATGTCGAATTCGACAGGCGCGCCGGCCTGTACTCCATTCCCAAAAAATTCGGCGTCGCCCGCGCGCTCATCATCGCACGAATTCTGCACGTCATCATGGTCCTGCTCCTCGTCTGCCTCGCGTGGAGCTTCCATCTCGCCGGGCCTGCCTGGGTGGGAGTCGCCGCAGTCGCGCTGTTGCTTGCCTACGAGCATTCGCTCGTGAAACCGAGCGACCTCAGCAAAATCAATGCTGCGTTTTTCACGATCAACGGCTATATTAGTCTGTTATTCCTGATTTTCTGGGGCGCGGCGGTTCTTCTCACGCGCTTTTGAAAAAGGCTTACTGTGAACGCTCAACTGCATATTTCCGACGCTCGCCTCGACCCCGTCGCGCAAAAAGTGCTTGCCGGCGAACGCCTGTCCGCCGAAGACGGCCTGGCGCTCTACGCCTCGAACGATTTGCTGGCCATCGGCTGGCTGGCGAATCACGTCCGCGAAAAGCTCCACGGCAATGTCTGCTATTTCAACGTCAACCGGCACATCAATCCGACGAACATCTGCGGCGCACATTGCAAACTCTGCGCCTTTGGCCGGGATAAAGACATGAAGGGCGCGTACACTTATTCGCTGGACGAAATCTGGCGCCGCGCCGCGCAAGGCGTCTCCGAGGGCGCCACGGAGTTTCATATTGTCGGCGGTCTGCACCCCGACTTACCCTTTGCATTTTATCTGGACATGATTCGCGGTCTCAAGCAGCGCTTTCCGCAAGTCCATTTGAAAGCGTTCACCATGGTTGAAGTCGGTTTCTATTCGCGCATCTCGAAGCTTTCGATTCGTGACACGCTTCTGGCCATGAAAAACGCCGGAGTAGATTCGCTCCCCGGCGGCGGCGCCGAAATTTTTAATCCGCGTGTGCGCAAAATCATCTGCGACCACAAAACCAGCGGCCGCATGTGGCTCGATATCGCCCGCACCGCGCATCAAATCGGCCTGCGCTCCAACGCCACTATGCTCTACGGCCACATCGAAACCGCCGAAGAGCGCGTCGAGCATTTGCTCCTCCTGCGCGAATTGCAGGACGAGACCAAAGGCTTTCAGACTTTTATCCCGCTGGCTTTTCATCCGGATAATACCGGCCTCGATTTTTGCCCGAAGCCCACCGGTTTCGACGACCTGAAGACCATCGCGATTTCGCGCTTGCTGCTCGATAATTTCGGTCACATCAAAGCCTACTGGATCATGCTCACGCCCGGCATCGCGCAAATCGCTCTACGCTTTGGCGCGGACGATATTGACGGCACGGTAATCGAAGAAAAAATTTATCACGACGCCGGCGCGACCACGCCGCAGCACATGACGCGCGCCGATCTCGAACGCCTCATCCGCGCTGCCGGCCGCGTTCCCGTCGAGCGCGACACCCTGTACAATGCGGTGGACCGCTCCAAAATGCCGTACGCGTCGAACCCCAGCCGCACATCCACCTTCATCCCCGAAACCTCTCTCACCCTCAACGTCTAAGCGGCTGGCCATGCGACTCGTGCGAGATCAGGATGCATAGTCCCGGGGACGTCATCTCTTATTTGGAGATGTGTCGCGACTGGAATGTGAGTTTCCAAAAGGGAATGTATTTCAGGCTGCGCGGGCCCATAAGCGTTTTACTGATGAGCCGAAGGCGTGACGCGATGTATCAAGACCAGGTGGAGGACGACGGCAAAACACTAATCTACGAAGGACATGATGCCCCTCGCTACAAAGACGGACCTGATCCGAAGCAAGTTGATCAGCCCAAAACAACACCACGAGGTACGCCGACGCAAAATGAACTTTTCTATAAAGCAGCGCAAAGATTCAAGAACGGCGAAGCACCTCCGGAGAAAGTGCAAGTTTTTGAGAAAGTGCATGCTGGAATTTGGGCATACAACGGTGTGTTTGAACTCGTGGACTCATGGCTGCAGCCGAGCGGCGCGCGAAAGGTTTTCAAATTCAAACTCAAGCTAGTGGACGCCGCTGACCCTGTGAGTGCTACGCCTGAACGAGACCTCGAGCAGACTCGGCTTATACCAACGTCGGTCAAGCTTGCAGTATGGAAAAGAGACAAAGGAAGGTGCTGTAAGTGTGGGAGCAGTGACAATCTTCACTTCGACCACATTTTGCCGTATTCAAAGGGCGGATCGTCTCTGGTTGCGGAGAACATTCAATTGCTTTGCGTGCGCCACAACCTCGAAAAGCACGACAAGATAGAATAGCTTTGGAGAAAACAATGGACTACTTATTAAAAACCGAGCCTTCCGAATACTCGTTTGCCGATCTCCAGCGTGACAGAAGCACGATTTGGGACGGCGTGCACAATCCCGTAGCGCTGCGCAATATGCGCGAAATGAAGGCCGGTGACAATCTGGTGATTTACGAAACCGGCGAGCGCAAAGCCTGCGCCGGAACCGCAACTGTCGTTTTGATGGATGCTGCCAATCCCAAAAATCCGCAAGTGAAAATCAAGGCCGGCGCGCCGCTCAAAAAGCAAACCACTCTCGCCGAAATTAAATCGAACAAGCTCTTTGCTGGTTCTCCGCTCGTCCGCCAAGGCCGCCTAAGCGTTGTCCCGCTCACTCCCGCTCAATACAAATTCCTGGCCAAAGGGTAATCGGTCTGCTCCTTGCGCAGGCAGGGGCGCCGCCAGTCTGACTTTTCCGCGCATGATGTCCCACGCAAACCACAGATAAAACGGCGCGTACTCCAGGAAAATCATCGAATGGCTCCAGTGCCAGTTTCCCGTCGCCTGATAAGCAATGACCGGGTTGTACGCCAAAAATTGCAGTACGGTCAACAGCAGCCACGCCGGATCAAAGTAAAAACACAGGAAAGGAATCGCCCAGGTGAAATACCACGGATACGCATTCGGCGTGAACAGCAGAATCGCGCCGAAAATCAGGTATGCGGCGCGCTCCGGCTCCAGCCGCCGCGCTGCAGCCCACAGCGCAAGGCCAATCACCGCTCCTTCGCCCAACCCGCTCGACCACGCAAAAGAATGGCTGATTTTACCGAACAGTGTGAACAGGCTGGCATTGTTGTTCTGCCAGTGACGCACAAAATAGTGCATTGTCTTCGGAATCTGCTGCAAAGCTGCGCGATACGGCCAAAAGCAGGCGAGCGCCAGCGCCGTCGAACCCATTCCCGCCACCCATGATTTCCACGTTCGCGGCCATCCGACGCGCCTTAGCCATAGCGGAAAAAGCATGATGGGAAAAAGCTTGAGCAGTGTCGCTGCCGCCAGCGCCAGTGTAGACGTTACAATTCGTTGCCGCACCAGCAGAATCGCCACCAGCACCATGACAATCGCCAGCGCATCGCTGTGCCCCGTCCCGGAAAGTTCAAAGATCACCAGCGGATTCCACGCATAAACTGCTAGCCGAAACTCACGCTTCGCGTAACGCCGCAGACACACGGCCAGCAAGAAAACGCTTATCACGTCAGACAGGAAAAACGGCAGCTTGAACGCTATCGTGCTTGGGAACAGCCGCGCCGCCGCGCGAAACACGAGTTCCGCGAGCGGTGGATAGATGTTTGGGATTTGATGCGCCGGCAAACGGTGCCCATTCGGCGTCATTCGCACGCCAATCGCCAGTTTGTCGGGACTTACCAGGTACGGATTGTATCCCGCCAGTTGCACCACGCCGTCCCAGTGATAGCGGTATGGATCATTCGAAAGAGATGGTTTCAGCGGCAGTAGCGTCAGGCGAAAAAGCACCGCGCCCGCAATTACAATCCATATCGTTGCGCGATGCGCGCGCGAGTGCTCCAGCGCATACAGCGCCACAAAATACACAATTCCCGCCCCCAGCCCCACGGAAATGGACCCGACGACGTGCCTCTCCAGATGATGGAAGTGATACAGGACAAGGAACAGACTTTCGAGTACAATTACCCCGGCCCCGGCCAACAGGAGTTGACCGTGCTTTGAACGCCCGCCTGACCCCGTCCCGGTGGCGCGCCATGGCATCGTCATGAAAGTCTCAGGACAGGTTCCAGGTGAATTTTCCATTCATCGTCGCAGCGCTCTTTGTGTTCCAGGCGAACCCATTCGCCGACTATCTTCACAAACTGCGTGATCATACCTTCAGCGGAATCTATCAGGCCAACGCTTTCGATCTGGCCATGATGATTCCTTACTTCGTCGTTCTGGGTATTCTCGCTGCGTACGGAATTTATCGCTATGTCCTCGTCTACAATTTTTACCGATACCGGGATAATGTTCCCGGTCCGCCGCCGGCGGTTACGGAATGGCCCAAGGTCACAGTTCAGCTCCCGATTTACAACGAGCGGTACGTGGTCGAGCGCCTCGTCGAAGCCGTCGCGCAATTCGATTATCCTCGCGAACAACTGCAAATCCAGCTTCTCGACGATTCCACTGACGAAACGCAAACGGTCGCTCGCGCCTGCGTCGAGCGCCAGCAGCACTTGGGCGTTCCCATCGAATACATTCATCGTGTCAATCGCGAAGGTTTCAAGGCGGGGGCTCTCCAGGCCGGGCTCAAAACCGCCACGGGCGAGTTTGTCGCCATTTTCGACGCCGATTTTCTCCCTCCCGCGGATTTCCTCCGCCGCGTCATTCCCTATTTCGCCGACCCTAAATTGGCCATGGCTCAAACGCGCTGGAGCTATATCAATCGCGATTATTCCGCGCTCACGGAAGCCGAAGCCATTCTCCTCGACGGCCATTTCGTAATCGAACACAGCGCTCGCTTCCGCCGCGGTTCCTTTTTCAATTTCAACGGTACCGGCGGGGTTTGGCGCCGTGCGGCCATTGAAGACGCCGGCGGCTGGCAGCATGACACTCTCACCGAAGATACGGACCTTTCCTATCGCGCGCAGCTCCGCGGCTGGAAATTCATTTATTTGCCCGAAGTGGATTGCCCCTCGGAGCTGCCCGTTGAAATGAACGCATTCAAATCCCAGCAGGCGCGCTGGGCCAAGGGCCTGATGCAAACCGCTATCAAAATTTTGCCCGACGTTCTTCGCTCCGATGAGCCCGGCTACGTCAAAGCCGAAGCTTTTTTTCATCTCACCGCGAACATCAGCTATCCACTGATGGTCCTTCTTTCCGTGATTCTTCTGCCTGCCATGATCGTCCGTTTTTATCAGGGCTGGTTTCAGATGATGCTCATTGACTTGCCGTTGTTCCTCGCCTCCACCTGCTCCATCTCCAGTTTCTATCTCGCATCGCAGCGCGTCTTGTATCCGAAAACGTGGTGGCGCGCCATTCCTTACCTCCCGTTCGTAATGGCGGTCGGCATCGGCATGTCCGTACGCAACGCCGTCGCCGTTGTGGAAGCGCTTGTCGGCAAGCAGTCCGAATTCGTCCGCACCCCGAAATATCGCATTGAGGGCCAGCAGCGCGGCGCGTGGCTTAATCGCAAATATCGCAAGCGCGCCGGCTGGATTCCTTACGCCGAAGTTCTTCTCGGGATTTATTTCGCCGCCACCGTGCTCTACGCCATTCAAAACGAAAATTATGTCACCATTCCATTCCTGATCCTTTTCGTGTGGGGCTATCTCTACACCGGTCTAATGTCGCTTGGCCAAGGGCTTCTTGAACGCCTTCGTTTGGGCCGTCGCACCGAGCCACACGAAATTCGCGCTGCCGCCACCGGCGTTCCCGGTTTTTAATACCGCATCGATTTTTTTCCACCGCTTCAATCCGCAATCGCAACCTCATCCGCTCTTGCGTGCTCTCTTCGACTCGGCTACATTCGAAGCGCCGCTTGGACGCAAAAGAGCTGCAAGAATGACCCATTTGGCGGACAAATCTTCGACGGTCTATGGAATCGAGCCGCTTAATTTCCGCGGACTGAGCACGTATTCTCTGGCATCGCGCCCCAGCAAAGTGAGCGTGGGGCAATTTGCGAAGCCGCATCGCCAGGGCGCATCCTTCGCGGAATTTTTTGACTCCTTGCCCCGGATACTCGCGGCCGAAGATTTGCGCGCCGTGGCGCACGCGATCGTTGACGCACGCTCAGAGTCGCGCACTGTCCTTTGGGGGATGGGCGGCCACGTTATCAAAGTTGGCCTCGGTCCTTTGCTGGTTGATTTGCTCCGCCGCGGATTCGTCAGCGGGATCGCCATGAACGGCGCGGCCATGATTCACGATTTCGAGATCGCCGTCGCCGGCAACACGTCGGAAGATGTGGACGCGGCGCTCGGCGAAGGAAAATTCGGCATGGCTGAAGAAACCGGGCGTGCCATCAACGAAATGGCCGCCCTCGCGCACCGAAGCCGAATCGGCCTAGGCGAAGCGGCTGGAAAGTTCTTGAGCGGCATGCACGTGGGATATCCGGGCCAAAGCGTTCTCACTGCAGCTTACGCGGCGAAAATTCCGGTCACTGTTCACATCTCCATCGGCGCAGACATCACGCACATTCATCGCACCGCTTCGGGCGAGAATTTGGGCGCGGCGAGCTATCGCGATTTTCAACTCTTCTGCGCACTGGTCCGCAAAATGCACCCGGGCGGCGTCTATCTCAACTGGGGCTCAGCCGTCGTCTTACCCGAGGTCTTTTTAAAAGCGGTTACCGTTGCGCGCAACCTCGGCACGCCCCTCCACCCAGTCACCACTGCGAATTTCGATTTTCTGCAGCACTATCGCCCATTGCAAAACGTGGTCAGGCGGCCCACGGCGGCGCCCGCCGATCGCGCGGATGGAGCTCAAAAATCTCGCGGCTATTCGATCACCGGCCATCATGAAGTCCTCATGCCTCTTCTGGCCGCCGCGTTGATTGAATCTGATGAGCCTTCCGCTTCGGCCGAATCCGCCCGCGCGTCGAAACCATCTCATCGTCAGCGGCGCAAGCGATCCCGATGACCTTTTCCGATCCTGCCAATCCTGTCGTTCCCGAAGGTTCGCGAACGCCCGATTTCGACGCGGGCGCGCCGGAAATTCCTCCTCGGCTGCCGGAACCTGAGCACGTCCCCGAAGACATTCGCACTCCCTGGGGCGGTGTCGAGTTGCTGCTGCTCTTAGGATTTGCGCTGGGCAGCCTGATTTTCCTTGAGGTGATTCTCGAAGTCCTTCTGGTCGTGCATTTCCACATGACGCGCGACCAACTGGTGAAATTTCTCGGAACCAATGCCGCTTTCGCGGTTGGATTTCAGGCGTTTTGGTCCGGAATTATTTTTCTCTTTCTGTTTCTCATGATTCGGCAATACAACCACGCGCCGTTCTGGTCGTCGTTGCGCTGGCGCAAAATCCATTCGCGAAATCGCCCGGCCGCGCTGGTTTACATAGCTTGCGGGCTGGGTGGAGTCGCTCTGGCTTTCCTGATTGCCATATCGTCCCGCTTTGTCGGAGAGAAAAAGAATCTCCCGATCGAGCAGTTGTTTCGTACCCGATCTGACGTCATCTGGCTGATGGTTTTCGGTATCGTTTTTGCGCCGTTCTTTGAAGAAACCGTCTTTCGCGGCTACTTATATCCGGTCTTCGCCCGGAAATGGGGCATTCCCACAGGAATTTTTACGACGGGACTGCTCTTCGGCCTGATGCACGCTATTCAACTCTGGGGCGGATGGGTGCAAATCAGCCTGCTGATTCTGGTCGGAATCATTCTCACGGTCGCGCGGGCGCGCACTGGCTCCGTGGTTGCCTCTTACCTCATGCACGTCTGCTATAACACCGTCTTATTTGCCGGATACGTGATCGGCACGCACGGCCTGACGAAGCTGCCGCCCGTGCACTAGCGCCGGCGCATTTCCTCTCCCGCATTCGTGTACAATGCTTGTTTCTGTTGTTGCCCCTGTTTTCACGGAGTGTTCTGCGTGCGGACTGTTGAGCCGATTCGCTGGACTTCAGAGGGTGTGGTGCTGCTCGACCAGCGGCGCCTGCCCGGTGAAGTGATTTATCTGACCTTTACGGATTATCGTGAACTCGCCTCGGCTATAAAAGACATGGTCATTCGCGGAGCGCCGGCAATCGGTGTCGCTGCCGCCATGGGCATCGCGCTGGGCGTTTACTCTTCACGGGCGGCGTCTTTAGATGAACTGCGTACCGAATTCAACACGATTTGCGATACTTTCGCGCGCACGCGCCCCACTGCTGTGGATCTTTTCTGGGCTATCGAGCGCTTCCGCCGAAAATTCGATTCGCTCGCGCGCGGCGCTGACGCTGGCTCCTTGCGCAGCATAAAGCGCGCTTTCGTAGACGAGGCGCTCGCAGTTCATCGCGAACGCCAGTCCGCCGATGAAGCTATCGGCAGGTTCGGCGCGGAATTGCTGCCCCAAAACGGGCGCGTCATGACGCAGTGCAACGCCGGCGCACTGGCCACGGCCGGAATCGGCACGGCCCTCGGTGTGATTCGCGTCGCCGTCGAAGCCGGTCACAGACTCGAAGTGCTTGTTCCCGAGACGCGGCCCTATCTGCAAGGCGCACGCCTCACCGCATGGGAATTGCATCAGGACAAAATTCCGCTCACGCTCATCACGGACAATATGGTTGGACACTTCTTGAAAACCGGAGGCGTGGGTGCCATCGTCGTTGGCGCGGATCGCATCGTCGCCAATGGAGACACCGCCAACAAAATCGGCACCTATCCGATGGCCGTTCTCGCGCGCGAGCACAATGTTCCGTTTTTTGTTGCCGCCCCCGTTTCGACGTTGGACCTTGCCATTGCCTCGGGAGACCAGATCCCGATTGAGCAGCGCTCCAGCGCCGAAGTCACCCATCTGCAGGGCGTGCGCATTGCACCCGACGTCACCGCCGCGCATCCCGCTTTCGATGTCACGCCCGCGCGTCTGATTGCCGCGATTATCACTGAAAAGGGAGTGGCGCGGGCTCCATACGAGAAATCGCTGAAGTGCCTGGTGAGCTAAGTCACGGCGAACGAGCGAGAGATGAATTATGTTAACGAGTGCCTCTTGTAAAATTGATAGAGCAACTTCTGTGACGCAAGCATCGTCTAATGGGCAGCGATTGATAGCCTTATTACAGGGCTATTTCTCGGCCGAATCCTTGAAATGAGCTTGGCGGCTCATATAGTCGGAAGGAGAGAGACAAGCTTCCTGGGGAGGCGAGTTACTTACTAAAATTCAGAGGAGAAACGAATGTTCTTGCGAAAATTGATGATACTCGTCTTCGTCTTAGCCGTAGGGCTGGCCTTTGGGGCTTCGAGCGCGCTAGCACAAGATAGCGCTTTACAGAAAATCGAGGTCACGCCTTTCGCGGGCTATAAGTTCGGCGGCAAAATCAACGTCTCCGGCGGATTCGATGCCAATCCCAACGTCCAGAATTTGCTCATTAAGAGCAACTACGATTACGGCGTGATGGCGGATTATGATGTTTGGCCCAGCTTCGCCATTGAGTTCATGATGGTGCGCCAGCCGACGACCTACAATCAGCAGGACTTCACGACGATACCACCGACCATCGAGCCGCTCGCTAATGGGACCTTGAGCACTTACACGTTCGGCGGCGCTTTTACTTTCCGCACGGACAGCAAGTTCAGGCCGTACGTCGCCGGCGGCATCGGTTGGACGCATTTCGGAAATCTCGACAGTAACCCGTCGCAGGTCTACGTTAATTTTAACAATAAGCTGGCTTACAATCTCGGTGGCGGCGCGAAATACTACTTCACGAAACACATCGGTGCGCGTTTCGATTTCCGATGGCTGGCCAGCCGCACAACGCCCACTATTTCTACACAATGCAGCATCTACGGATGCGGAAGCTACAGCTCGAGCTATAAGGCCAATCAGGGCGAGATAAACGGCGGCTTAATTATCAGGTTCTAACTGAGAATGAAATCAAGCGCGAGAGCCCTTTTGCGAGGCTCTCGCGTTTTTTGCAAGGGTCTCTCTTGCACGACTTCGGTACGCTGCTTTTCGGGGTGACGAATCTCTGGTAACATCTTCAGGACCTTCCAGAACAAATGGAGCTTATCAATGGCGCTTGTTTGTGAAATTTGCGGCAAAAAACCGAGTTACGGAAACACCGTCAGCCACGCGAACAACCTGCGACGCCGCCGATGGAATCCCAATTTGCGTCGCGTGAAAGCGGTAGTCGGAGGCGTTCGAAAGTCCGTTCGCGTGTGTACCGCCTGCATTCGTGCCGGGCGTGTGCAGAAGGCCGCCTGAATCGTCCCAAAGCTGCTAACTCGAAGGAGTTTGCCTTGGCAAACAATAGTAGGTTGATGCTTGGCGTCGCTATCTTCGTGTGTGCAGCCTCGATGGTTTCCTGCCGGAATCAGCCGGCCCCCAGCAAGGATACGTGGGCTGTCGTGAATGGTGTTCCGATTTCCCGTACCGAAGTCGAAAAATATTACCGGAGCCGCGAGCAGGCGCAGGGCACGACTCCTTCGCATGATGAAGCGCTCTCACTGAAACTCGGCATTCTCGACCAGTTGATCAACAACGAAATTCTTTTTCAGCGCGCCAAAGCGCTCAATCTGGTGGCATCCGACGCCGAAGTCGAAAGCCGTTTTGAGCAATCCAAGAGCTCGTTCACCGAAGATGAATTCCAAAAAAACCTTCAGGCAAGCGGTTTGACTGTGGATGATTTGAAACGCGAAATCCGCCGTGAGCTTTCCATCCAAAAATTGTTGAACCGCGAAGTCACATCAAAAATCGTTATCACCGATGCCGACATCGCAGCTTTCTACGCCAGCCATAAAGCGCAATTTGACGTTCCCGAGATGCAATATCACATCGCGCAGATCGTCGTGACTCCGTATCCTGATCCTGGCATCCATAATCGTAAGAGCAGCGACGCTACCACGCTGGCGCAGGCCAAAGCCAAAGTCGCCATGCTCGAAGCCAAGCTCGCTTCGGGCGCTGATTTCGCCCAGTTGGCCATGGACTATTCGGAAAACTCCAGTGGCCAGAACGGCGGCGATCTCGGCTTTATACCGGAATCCTCCTTGAACCAGACCAATTCCGCGATGAAAAAAGCGGTGCTGGCATTGAAGCCAGGCCAGGTAAGCCAGCCCATTCTTCTTAAGGACGGCTATCACATCATCAAGCTGATCGCCAAAGAACAGGCCGGCCAGCGGCCGCTTTCCGACCCTCAGGTGCAGCAGTCGATTCGTCAAACTCTGGAGAGCCGCCGCGAGGAGCTTCTGCGCGCCGCCTATCTAACTTCTTCGCGCGATCGGGCCCGCGTGGTGAACTATCTTGCGAGGGAAATTTTGGAATCCGCCGGCAAATTACCTGCGCACTGAAACGCGTTTCGGCATCCCTGTCCAGAATAGTGGCTCATGCAATCACGACCAAGACTTCTCCCGAATTTACCGGCGCGCCTTCGCGAACATGGATCCGCTCGATTGTGCCCTCCTTCGGCGACTTAATTTCATTCTGCATCTTCATCGCTTCCACAATCAGCACTCCCTGACCCGGCCCGACTTTTTCTCCTTCCTTTACCAGTACGCGAATCACTCTGCCGGGCATCGGCGCGGCGATGCTCTGCCTGCCGTGTGCGCCCGCCGTGCCGGCTCCGCGCTTCCATTTTCGAGGATCTTCCCGTTCCACAAGAAATTCGTGGTCCTCCACGGCCAAGCGCGCAGCATTGCCTTCCGCCGTAATGCGCACCTCGTATGATTTGCCTTCGAAAAGAACGGAAAACAAGCCCGGCTCGGCTTGCACGACATCGGCTGCCACGCCGTTTCCATCCAAACTGAACTCATAGCCAAAAGTTCCGCGCGTGATTTTCACCACTCGTATTCGGCCATCAATCTTGATGCGGAGTTCCATGCTTATTCGACCGTCCGCTCCACTTGCTCCAGTCGCGATTGCATCTTCCACCGTGACTTTGTGAGATCTGCCGCGGAAGCAACTTCCTTCGCGCCACTCCGTTCCGCGAACCACACGGCCGCTGCAAGCGCTGCGGCATCGCCGGAGGTTTTTCGCGAATGCGTTAGTCTTGTACCGCTGGCAAGATTTGCGGGACTCGCCAGAAGCTCATCGAGCCATTTCGTATGGATCTCGCCCCGCAAAAATTCCGGTGCGCTCAGGATTTTCCGAAACAGACCCACATTGGTGCGAATTCCGCTCGCGTAATATTCTTGAAGCGCGCGCTTCAATCGCTGGATGGCTTCTGCACGTTCCGTTCCCCACGCAATCACTTTGTCGAGCATCGGATCATATTCCATGGGAACCGTCCAGCCCTCATACACGCCGTCATCCACGCGAATGCCCGGTCCCGACGGTGCGCGCCGCTTCAAAATTTTCCCGGGAGAAGGGAAAAAATGGTTCTCCGGATCCTCGGCATAAATGCGGCATTCCATCGCATGCCCACGCATTTGCACGTCCTTCTGGGCAAACGCAAGCGGTTCGCCCGAGGCCACGCGAATTTGCAGTTTCACCAGATCCAGCGAAGTCACCAACTCCGTCACCGGATGCTCCACCTGCAACCGTGTATTCATTTCCAGGAAATAAAAATTTCGTTTCTCATCCACCAGAAATTCCAGCGTCCCGGCGTTCACATAATTTCCGGCCTGCGCCAGCTTCACCGCCGCTTCACCCATGGCCCGCCGCAGCTCCGGCGTGACAATTGGCGAAGGCGCTTCTTCAATCACTTTCTGATATCGCCGCTGGACGGAGCATTCGCGCTCTCCGAGGTACACCGTATTCCCGTGCTGATCCGCCAGCACCTGGATTTCCACGTGATGCGGATGAAACAGAAATTTTTCCAGGTACAGCCTGCCGTCGCCGAACGCATTTACCGCTTCGGAAGAAGCTTCACGCCACGCGGACTCGAATCCGCGTTCCTCTTCCACCAGCCGCATCCCCTTCCCGCCGCCTCCAGCGACGGCTTTCAGCAGCACGGGAAAACCGATTTTGCGCGCCGTCTCGGCAGCATCTTCGACGCGCTCAATGGGATCCAACGTGCCGGCGACCGTCGGAACTCCCGCCTGCTTCGCCAGTTGCCGTGCCGCAGTTTTTGAGCCCAAGCGCTCCATCGCTTCCGCCGAAGGACCGATGAACGCAACGCCTTCACGTGCGCACGCCCGCGGCAATTCAGGATTCTCGGCAAGGAAACCATATCCGGGATGAACGGCGTCGCAGCGAGCGGCCTTCGCGACCTTCAGGATTTTCTCCACAACCAGATAGCTCTCCCGCGACGGCGCCGGCCCAAGGCGGTACGCCTCATCCGCAACACGCACGTGCAGCGACGCGCGGTCCACATCGCTGAAAACGGCCACCGAAGCAATTCCCATTTCGCGGCATGCCCGTGCCACACGCACGGCGATTTCTCCGCGATTCGCAATCAGTATCTTCTGAAACATGTTTTCCATGTGTGATGGAGGTTTCGCATTCGTTTACAAAGGAATGTTTCCGTGCTTTTTACGCGGATTTATGTCGCGCTTGTTTTCCAGAGAACGCAACGCGGTAATCAGCTTGGCGCGCGTTTCCGCCGGAGTGATCACCGCATCAATGTAGCCCCGCTCGGCCGCCACGTACGGATTCGCGAACCGCTCGCGGAATTCTGCGATTTTTTCGACGCGAAGGGCGGCCCGCTCCGCTTCCGGCGTATTTTCAATCTGTCGCCGGTAAACGATATTCACCGCGCCCTCCGGCCCCATCACCGCAATCTCCGCCGTCGGCCACGCAAAATTAAAATCCGTCCGAATGTGCTTCGACGACATCACGCAATACGCTCCGCCATACGCCTTTCGCGTGATGACCGTGATTTTCGGCACCGTCGCTTCCGCGTAGGCAAAAAGCAGTTTCGCTCCATGTTTGATGATTCCGCCGTATTCCTGCTGCGTGCCCGGCAAAAATCCCGGCACATCTTCAAACGTGATCAGCGGAATGTTGAACGCATCGCAAAAACGCACAAACCGCGCTCCTTTAACCGAAGCGTTGATATCCAGTACGCCCGCGAGAAACGCCGGCTGATTGGCCACAATCCCCACCGGCGCACCGCCCAGGCGCGCGAATCCCACCACTATGTTGTTTGCAAAGTGTTCATGCACTTCAAAAAAATATCCTTCATCGACCACCGCGTGAATTACGTCCTTGATGTCATAGGGCAGCATGGGGTCCGGCGGCACCATCGAATTGAGAGCGGCGTCTGCGCGATCATCCGGGTCGTTTGTGGCGCGTCTCGGCGCGTCCTCCAGATTATTCGAAGGCAAAAAGCTGAGCAGTTCGCGAATCATCGCCAGGCACTCCTTGTCATCATCGGCGATGAAATGCGCCACGCCGCTTTTGGTATTGTGCGTCATGGCGCCCCCAAGCTCGTGCTTGCTTACCTCTTCATGCGTCACCGTCTTGATTACATCCGGCCCGGTCACGAACATGTACGACGTTTTCTCCGTCATGAAAATGAAATCCGTAATCGCCGGAGAATAAACCGCGCCCCCCGCGCACGGCCCCATTACCGCGCTGATTTGCGGCACGACTCCGCTCGCCAGCGTATTCAGCAAAAAAATATCCGCGTAACCCGCCAGAGACATCACCCCCTCCTGAATGCGCGCGCCGCCCGAATCGTTCAGCCCGATCACGGGCGCCCCGTTGCTCATCGCCAGTTTCATGATTTTTACGATTTTTCCGGCGTTCGCTTCAGAGAGAGAGCCGCCAAACACGGTGAAGTCCTGCGCAAAAATGTAGACGAGCCGTCCGTCAATTCGGCCGAACCCACAGACAAATCCATCGCCCGACGGCCGCTGCTCAGCCATGCCGAAATCGTCGCAGCGATGCTTTACAAATTTGTCCAGCTCTTCGAACGTGCCTTCGTCGAGCAGCAGCTCGACTCGTTCTCGCGCGCTGAGCTTTCCCTGTTTGTGCTGCCGCGCACGCCGCTCGGCGCCTCCGCCCTCTTCGGCTTCCCGGCTGCGCAGACGAAATTCGTGCATCGGATCGGTTTTATGTGTGCTCATAATCCGGAGGGCTAGCGTGCCACACTCGCACGCACGCGGGCAAGCGATGCCGGTAGATTGCCGATGCGCCTGCAGAAGACCCCGCCCCCTCACAAGGGAGAAGCGCAACTGGAGACACGACGCCGAATTGAGATTCTACCGAAGGCCGGACCAGTCGTCCGCAATCAAAATCGAATTGCTGGGATTCGCGGGATCGTATCGGACGCCTACGGGCTGCCCTGCCACGACCCGCTCGAGGCAGGCTTGCTCCTCCAAACCGGTAATGTCCTGGGCCGCTTCATAGGTCACGCCGGAAATCGAATATGTGTAGAGAAGCATTTTGCGACTGGGCGCTTTCTGCTTTTCTGCACTGCCGCGCTTTCCAAAGAAGCTCAGCGTCGCGCTCGCCTCACCGCTCGCCTTCTCCACAATTTCCAGCACCTGCCCGTCCACAATGCGGCCGATGCGATTGAGATACGAGCGTCTCTCTCGCTCCTGATCCTCTAAATCCTTAGCCCGTCCAAACAAACGCACGAATGAGAATGCGCCTATTGCAATCACAAAATGCTCCGCACAAAAATTTGTTGCCTCCCGTTGCTTCACACGCAACGGACACCACCGCATCTGCGGTCCCCTTAGCGACGATTATACCCGCGGCAGACCGGCTGCCTTTCTCGAAGAAAAGGAAGCCATCCGAAGAGATAACGGCCCATTCACACACATCTCGGCCCCGCAAAATGCTGCGGCTAATTTGCCCAGACTGGATTCCGAAGCGTCCCGATCCCTGTCACCGTGACTTCCACCACGTCTCTCGCAGAAAGTGGCCCAATGCCTGACGGCGTTCCTGTCGCAATCAGATCGCCTGGATTGAGCGTCATCACGTGCGAGATCCATCTCACCAGCATCTCGACCGGAAAAATCATTTGCGTGACTTGCGCCGACTGCCGGCGTGCACCGTTCACAAGCGTCTCGACTCGCGCCTGCTTCAAATCTAAACTCGTTTCAATCCACGGGCCCACCGGACAAAACGTGTCGAAGCCTTTCGCGCGCGTGAACTGCACGTCTTTCTTCTGCAGGTCGCGTGCGGTCACATCATTCAAGCACGTGTATCCGAAAATGTATCGCCGCACGTCCTCATTTTCCTCCACACGCCGGCATCTTTTGCCGATTACTACTGCAAGCTCGCCTTCGTAATCCACGCGCTGCGATTGCGGCGTTAGGACGATCGGCTCCTCCGGAGCAAGAATCGCTGAAGGCGGCTTCAAAAAAATCAGCGGTTCTTTCGGCACTTCGTTGCCTAGCTCAGCCGCATGTTCAGCATAATTGCGTCCCACACAAACAATTTTGCTCGGTTGGGTCGGAGCCAGAAGCCGGACGCCGGAAAGTTCCCAGCTTTCATCGGATCGCCTTTGCGTGCCGAAAGGGTCCTGCAGCCCAAAGACTCGATTATTTTCGATGATTCCATAAGCCGGTTCATCCGCTCTTGATTCCGTTGCAGTTAGACGCGACTGCATCTCGCCCTTCACCGGCACAAATCGGCAAGTTTTCACGAATCTCCTCTAGGTCGCTGGATTGTAACCAATTTTACCTACTGTGCTGCGGGAATCTTCACCGCAACAAGCGCACTCGGCTGGCTTTCTTGTCCGGCACGGTTCACTGCGGTGATGCAATAAAAATATTGCTTGCCTGGGATGACTTTAACATCACGAAAAACAGGGATCAGCAGCAGCGCTGCGTTCAGCCGTCGGCCTTCGCCTTCCCCCGTACGGCTCCGGTACACGTTGTATCCCGCCACCCCGCTTTCATCGCTGATCGCCCACGAAAGCTCAACCGCATACTGATTTGCCGTACGTGGAACGATTGCCGCCGTAACATTCGTGGGCGCTTCAGGCCGCCCATTTGCACCAAGAATCGCATCCACCGAATTCGACTGCGCAGATTCAACCGATCCTGTCGGATATTTTGCGAGAGTGCGAACGACATACCTGTAGCTTTCTCCGGGAGAAATCGCCGTGTCGGTGTAAGAAGGAGTTTCCGTCTCGCCGATGCGCTCCATCTCGCTCTCCGAAGCGGCAGCGGCTGCCTGCGGCGTGGCGTTCGCCGGCCCGGAATTCTTGCTAGAAATCATCGCCCGATAGACTTCATAGGTCACCGGCACCGAAGGCAGACTCTCCGGCGCAAACGAGGGTGCGCTCCACGAAAGCTCCACGTCTGCTCCTCTGATCCTTGCCGTTAAATCGTGAATTGCCGGAGGGGTCGGAAGAATTCTCATCCGCAGCACGTTCGATTCCGCCGAAGTGCTTTTTTCGTTGCGCGTGCGCACCGCATAGATCGCATCCTCTCCGGCGTGCGCGGCAAAATCCTTTGGCGCGAATACATCACGAAAAACCACGTGATCTGCTCGCGTATATTGTGGAACCATTGCGGAGGGGATTACGATCGCCAAGCGCGGCTGGATATTTTTTCGCGGTGCTCCGGCGGTTTCAAACGCGCGATAGATCAGAATCTCGGAACCTTTGCCCATTGGCTCGCCGCGAGTTGTTTCCGTCGGCAGTGTAAACGAAAGCACAATGGAATCGCCCGATTGTTTCCCGGCAAGATCGGTAATTGCCCTCGGCTTTCGCGTCCGTCGCGTCACCGGCACGCCCGGCGAGGCGCAGCCCCACAACAGCCCGCTCGCCGCAAACATCAATAAAAGATTTGAGAGCGTGCGCGTGTTTCGCGTTGCGGCAATCCTCTCTCGCAGATTGGGCGCCATTCGGCGAATTCGCCGCCTACAGAATGTAACGGCTGAGGTCTTGGTCCTTCACCACGTCGGCAAGCTGCTTTTGCACGTACGCTGCGTCGATTTTCAGACTGCGCTTTTTCATGTCCGGCGCGTCGAACGAAATCTCTTCCAGCACCTTTTCCAGAATGGTGTGCAGGCGCCGCGCTCCGATATTTTCGGTCTGCTCGTTCACCAACGCCGCGAACCGCGCAATTGCGTTTACCGCGTCATCGCTGAAACTTATTTTCAGTCCCTCCGTATCCAGCAACGCAATGGACTGCTTGATGAGCGCGTTCTTCGGCTCCGTCAAAATCCGCACAAAATCCGCTTCGCTTAAGGAACTCAGCTCCACACGAATCGGGAAGCGCCCTTGCAGTTCGGGAATCAAATCCGAAGGTTTCGTGGTATGAAACGCGCCCGCGGCAATAAACAAAACATGATCAGTTCGCACCACCCCATACCGGGTGTTCACCGTCGTGCCTTCCACAATCGGCAAAATATCGCGTTGCACGCCCTCGCGCGACACATCCGGTCCGTGCCCCGATTCGCGCCCCGCGATTTTATCCACTTCATCAATAAACAGAATCCCCATCTGCTCCACGCGGTCTACCGCAATCCGCGTGACCTGGTCCATATCCAGCAACTTGTTTTCCTCTTCCTGAATCAGGTAGTCGTACGCTTCGGCCACCATCATTTTTCTCTTCTTTTTTTGCTGGCCAAAAATCCCCGAGAGCATGTCCTTCACATTGATGTCCATTTCTTCCACGCCTTGGCTGGACACAATTTCAAACGCCGGCGTCATCCGTTCGCGAACTTCCACTTCCACCATGCGCTGGTCCAGTTTCCCTTCGCGCAACTGCGCGCGAAGTTTTTCGCGCGTCCGCTGCGCCACCTCCCGCGCCTGCGCTTCGGACCCTGGGCTGGTGGTGTCAATTGCCGTCGGCATGGGAGATGTGGGCAGCAGCAAATCCAGCAGTCGTTCTTCAGCCGCTTGCTCGGCGCGCTCAGCCACTTCATCCAGCTTCTCTTCGCGCACCATGTCTATTGCCACTTCCACCAGATCGCGAACCATGGATTCGACGTCGCGCCCCACATACCCGACTTCCGTGTATTTCGAAGCTTCCACTTTCACGAACGGGCATCCCGCCAGCCGCGCCAGCCTCCGCGCAATTTCCGTCTTTCCCACCCCTGTCGGCCCAATCATCAAAATGTTCTTGGGGAGAACTTCTTCCGCCATTTCCGGCTGCAATTTTTGCCGGCGTACGCGGTTGCGGAGAGCCACTGCGACCGCGCGCTTTGCCGCCGTCTGCCCCACGATGTATTTGTCCAGTTCCGCAACAATCTCCCGCGGAGTTAATTCATCAAACGACGGCACCGTCTCGCTCTCCGCCGCGGGATGCTCTCCGTTTAGGTAAATCACCATGTTCTTTTCGTCCTTGGCTTTGTCGCTCACGGAATCACCCGCACGCTAGAGTTCCTCAATCACAAACGTCGCATTGGTGTAGATGCAGATGTCGGCGGCTATGCGCATCGCCTCCTGCGCGATATCCTTTGGACTCATCTTCGTGTGCTTCGCCAGCGCTCGCGCTGCCGAAAGCGCATACGGCCCGCCGGAACCGATCGCGCAAATCCCCTCATCCGGCTCAATGACGTCGCCGTTGCCCGAAAGCAAAAAGGTCGACTTGATGTCCGCGACGATCAGCAGCGCTTCCAAGTGCCGCAGCATTCGATCCGTGCGCCATTCTTTGGAGAGCTCTACCGCCGCTCGCGCTAGATTGCCGTGAAATTCCTGCAGCTTGTTCTCAAACCGTGTAAAAAGCGAGAGAGCATCGGCCGTGCTGCCGGCAAATCCCGCAAGGATTTTGTCGCTGTAAAGCCGCCGGATCTTTTTGGCATTGTGTTTTACCACGCCTTCGCCCATCGTTACCTGTCCGTCGCCGGCCATCACCACACGGCTGTCCTTGCGCACGCACAGGACCGTCGTGCTGCGTATACGCTGCCTGTTTTGCGTCATTGGCATTCCGCAATTATAACGCGATGCATCCCGCGCGCAAAAACGGACCGAGGATGCCGGCGAGTTGGCTCCAATTCTCTCGATCATCTGCAACCAGGCGAAATTCAAAACTGACGCCATCGCCTGAGATTGTCGGGTTGGAAAGTAAACCGAGGGAAGATTGGATTATTGCGCCTGAGAACGCGCTCACGCGCGCATCCCTGCGTCCAGCGCGTCATAAAACAGGTCCAGTTCCGTGGGTTGCGTGAAAATATTCGTCGAAACTCGCATGGAAGCCGGCCCGCAAACGATTCGAATATTCCGAGCCGCGCACTCCTGCGCAACTTTGCTCAGCCCTCCCGTCGCGGCGTTCGGCGGCAACGACGCTCTTGGCTCAATGCTCACCAGCCCGTTGTAAAATTGGTCCGCGCTCGCATTGGTCGTTTTCAAATCCGCATATTTTAGGCACCGGTTGCGCACCTGCGTTGCCAGTTCGTGCTGACGCGCGTAGATTCGCTCCGGTCCCACCTGATTGAAAAATTCAATCGCCGCGCGCAGCCCGACCATGATCGACAGATTCGAAGTTCCAATCCACGAAAACCGGTAGGCCTTCAAATCGTAGTTATTCCAGTTCGCTGTCGCCGTATGCGCCCACAGATCCTTGAGTCGCGCCTCGCGAATGTAAAGAAATCCCGTGCCCTTGGGAGCCATCAGCCACTTGTGGGGGCTCGATCCATAAAAATCGCAACCCATATCATGCAGGTCCAGCGGAATCTGCCCAATGGCATGCGCTCCGTCTACTGCCGAGTACGCCCCGTGCCTTCGCGCCACTGCGCAGATTTCCTTGGCCGGCAAAATCACGCCCGTCGCTGTTGTGATGTGGCTGAAAAAAATCATCCGCGTCTTCGGCGTCATCGCCCGATCAAAGAGCTCCACAATTTGCTCCGCGGACTGCGGCGGTTTGGGCAGTGTCACCCGATTGATTTTGATTCCGTACCGCGCCGCCTTTTCTTCCCACGGACAAAATCCGCCCGGATGCTCCTGGTCCGTCATCAGCACTTCTTCGCCCGGCTTCATGTCAAATCCGTTCGCCACAACGTTATTCGCCTCCGTGGCGTTGCGCACCAGCGCCAATTCGTCGTGATTCGCATGCACAAACGCCGCCAGCTGGTCTAGCGTCTTGCGGAGTTGATCGTTCTCTTCATAACCGAACCACGGATACGATGGCTCGCGGAATTCTTCGCATTCCAGCACATTTTCGATCATCGCCCGCAATACCGGCAGCGGCGTGCAACCCACCGAACCGCAATTCAAGTTGACGTGGTCCGCCGCCAGCAGCCACTGCCGGCGCATCTCCGCCCAATACCGCGCACGGTCTGCTTCGAAAAGTTCCCGCGAAGGCATCGGCGGATTCTCAACTACGATTCGCCCCACGGCTTCGGCGGCGCGGGAAAGCGGAATGCCCAGGAGAGCGGCGGCAATGGCCGAACGCTGGATGAATTCGCGGCGACGCAGCATGTCCCCCTCCAAATTGTCTTGTGAGTCTAACAGAAAGGGCTAACGTGTGAGACGGAAACGAATCAAATGGTCGGAAGCGGTCTTCGCCGCACTCGGCTTTTTGTCGGCCTTCGCTTTCTTTTCTTCCTTCTTGTTTTTCTTTTTTTTGCCGGTCTTCGCCCAGAGCTCTTCCAGCGACGCTTTGGTGAAGAGCGAATCCGAAAGTCCGGTGTTCAGCTTGCATCCGTTCGGATCATAAAATACCTGGAACTGTTTCATGCCGTTGCGAATTTGCGTCTGCTGAAAATACAGCATCACCCCGTCAACCTTGTGGAAATCGGAATAATAGTTCACTTCTTCAGTGCGCATGTGCGTCACAGGATCGCGCATGGCCACTTCTTCCCGAATCGGCAGATGCGTCATCTTGGAAATGGCGATGCGGATTTGGTGCCCCTCTGGATCGTCAATTTCCACCCAATCGGCCTCTTTCAGGTCCACGATATCCGGTCCGATGTAGCGGAAAATCATGCCCGGCTCGTTCAGCCTGTAGCGCAGGATGTAATCCAGGTCCAGCTCACGCTCCCGCACATTGTCTTGGATCTCTTTCGCCGACTCGTCGCTCACGCCGCCCCGGTCCAGCGTCCAGCCCTGATTTCCGTTGGTAATTTCGATGATGTTCCGCTTCTTGGAGAACTCCGTGCGATCCTTGTCGGGGAACTTGTTGAAATCCCAGAAGGACTCATAGCTGCTCAGCATTCCCGAATGTCCAAATGTCCCCAGCATGCCCCGGCATGTCGAATCCTTCACTTCAAGATACGCGCTTCCGCCGAGCGCCTGAATCATCTCCTGCAACAGCGCTTTTGCTTTCGCGGCGCTCTGCGCCGGAAGCAATACCTGCCCATCCTGCGCGCGCGCCGGCACACTCATGCTCACCAGGATTACCACTGCCGCGATTGCCACTACGGAGGCCCCCGACGTTTTCAGCCGCACAGGACCGCGCCTCCGTTCACGTTCAGCACCTCTCCCGTGATGAAGCTCGCAAGATCCGATGCCAGAAACAGAATCGCGGATGCGATCTCTTCCGCCCTGGCCACGCGCCCCAACGGTATCGCTCGCGTTGCAAATTCCAAACCCGCTTTCGTCTTTAGCACCGGTCGCGACATTTCCGTGTCCACCCAGCCGGGAGCCACGCAATTCACCAGAATGTTCCGTCCCGCCAGTTCCGTGGACAATCCCTTCACCAAACTAATAATGGCGCCTTTCGACGCGCCGTAATGCGAATGCATCGCCTCTCCTCTTTGCCCCGCCGTCGAACTCACCGCAATAATCTTCCCCGCATTCTGCGCAATCATCTGCCGCACCGCGTAATGTACCGTCGCGTAAACGCTTTTCAGGTTCACCCGCATCATTTCGTCCCATTGCCGTTCGGACATCTTTTCGATGGCGATATCCTTCTCATTCCAGATGCCCGCATTTGCGACTAGGATGTCTAATCGGCCCAAACGGTCGCGCGCAAACCCCACCAATTTCTTCGCCTCGCTCACGTTTCCCAAATCCGCTTTCTGCACTTCGACTCGCGTGCCGTGCCTGCGCGCTTCCTTCGCCACCGCCTCCGCCGCCGCGCGGTTGCGGTGATAGTTGAAAACCACGTCCGCGCCCGCCTGCGCGAAATATCGCACCGCAGCCGCGCCGATTCCTCGCGACCCTCCGGTAATCAAAGCCGATTTGCCCGCCAGCGAAATCATTTGGCTTCGTGCCTCGCGAATTTCGCGCGCCCGCGGCAAATTGCAGCGCCGCAGCTTCGCCGCATTCTAAGCCCGCACCATGCCGCGTCGCGCGGCCCTCAACATCTCCCCAAACAGCGCCGCAGTCAGAGCCTCCCTCGCCATGCGCTCCGGATGCCACTGCACTCCCACAACCCAATTCGCGTCTCCGGTCCATTCCACCGCTTCGATAACCCCATCCGTCGCCCGCGCCGTCACGCGCAAACTCTTCCCCGGCTCACGAATCGCCTGATGATGCGAGCTATTTACCTCCGCGTCGCCCTTTCCGTTCAGTTTCCGGATTTTCGAATCCGTTTCCATCGCAACTCTATGAATCGGTTCTGCCGTCCCGCGCTCCCGCCCAATCCACTCGTGCTGAATTTTCGTTTCCACTTCGCTCGCGATGTCCTGCACCAGTGTGCCGCCCAGATGGACATTCAAAATCTGTATCCCATAACAGATCGCCAGCACCGGCTTTCCTTCTGCAAAGCAGTGCCCTAGCAGCAGCAGGTCCGTCTTCTCGCGCGCGGCATCCGCATCCGCCGTTTTCGCATGCCGGGCCGCATGAAATCGTGCCGGATTCACATCCGCCGGACTGCCTGGCAAAACAACTCCATCCAGCTCCCGCGCCTTCCCCGAAAGCTCTGCCGCGCTTAACCCCAGCGAAATCTCCACGGGCTCTCCGCCGGCGCTTTCAATGGCGCGCAAGTACCCTTCATATCTTTCGCGCTCGCCGTTCACTTCCTCTTTTCTCGTGCGATAGGGAACGCCGATTCGCGGTCGCGGCGTCTCCTGTTTCATTTCAGGCATGAACCGAAATCTTATCATTCGCATTTCAGCGCGGGCAACAACCGCATTGACGGGGTGCACGGATACGCCTACGATGCGGCGGGCGACGTGATTCAGGATCCCACGCACACCTACACTTACGATGCCGAGAACCGCATGACCTCGGCCAACGGATGGACGTATATCTATAACGGCGACGGGCTGCGCGTTGAAAAGAAGAACGGCTCAACGGGGACGCTCTTCTGGCGGGATATTTTCGGCGATACCTTGGCCACTTCCGACCTCACCGGCAACCTGCAGAATTCTTACTACACCGATTACATTTTCATCGGCGGACGGCGAATCGCCAGCCGCAGCGGCCTCGGCAGCGTGCACTACTACTACGCCGATGCGTTGGGCAGCGTGGTGACGCAGACCGACGGCAGCGGAAACAACTGTTTCGACGCGACGTACACGCCTTACGGCCAGCTCGCGCAGCAGTACGCCGCGTGCCCGAGCAATTACCAATTCGCGGGCTACTGGAAGGATTCCGAGACCGGTCTGTACTACGCCGAAGCGCGGTATTACAATCCGCGTTTGGGAAGATTCATGAGCGCCGACCCGCTTGGCGGCAGCATCATTCCGCAATCGCAGAACCGCTACGCCTACGTGATAAACAACACTGAAAACCTAATTGATCCCTTCGGACTACAAAGCTCCTCATCCGAGCCATCGGAGACGGACTTCTTTGATGGCTGCATCTGGTCGGTAACGGGCGGTGCCACCTATACGCTTTGGGTACAGCAGGGAAGTAGTTTGGTTCCTGCAGGGACTGGGGGAACACCCGGTTCCACTGTGATGCTGTCGTGTTTCGGCGATATGATGATGGGGCCGACGCTGCAATACGGCAGCGAGGCGAATTTCATTCAACATCTGGAGGACCTTGTCCATAAGGCTGGGGGGCTGCTCGCCCACCGGATACACCAAGCGCCGCAATCGCCGCAAACGCCGACATGTACGGCGCGCCAGCAGGAAGCGGCTAACCTAGCGCAGCTCCTCAATACTGCCTCAAGCGAATCAATGTGGCTCGGATTCGGGGCGGGAACCGTCCTAGCTGGCGCATGCGAAGGAATCACCCTTGGCGGAGATACGCCCTTTACATTAACGTTCGGTTCCCTAACCACCTTCTTCGGGACGACAAGCGCCCTCACGGGGGCGGCTGCGGCTGGTTTGAACGCCTATGCAAGTGGTAACACATCAGCGATCTCGAACTTCAATTGGAACGGACTTGCAACTCTCGCCGCCACTGCAGCTTCTAGCAAACTCCCCTTCCTTAAGCCCTGGGCCGACCGCATCGGAGACTTGGCTGGCCAAGCGGCTGATCTGGCGGCGAGCACAAAGGAGCCATGCCAGTGACCGTGCCGGAAAGTGCCGCTCAAAAGACATACGGTTTGTTTATTCTGGCAATCTTTCTGCTTTTGTCAGCGGGCGCGGCTCTCTACGTGGGATCTAATAGCTTTACGATTCGTTGCCTCGCCGCAGTAGCGCTGATAGCCAGTGTGTACGTTGTTCGCATCTCTCATGTTCATACCCGGGATAGCGGCGCACGGGTAGATTTCACAGCTGGCAGGCGACCAAGCCCCATGATTTGGTTTGTCGGGATCGCGTTGTTGGTGCTGGCGGGAATTTCTTATCTGGTCGTCCTCGATGGCGGTCACACAGCGTGGCCTGTGTACTTGTTCGTCGGCGTCGCAATCGCTTGTGCTGTCGTCTGGGGCTACATTGTTACGAAATTGGTTTGGCGTGGCAGGTAACGAGGCGAGAGTCGGCTTGCCGCAAGCACCGACACCGCAGCAAAAGTATCAGCAGTGCATGGCGGCCTTCAACAACTCGACAGTAGGTAAAGCGGTTTCGTTCTTCAGCGTATTAAATATTCCCAGCAACCTCTCGGAATGGCTAGGATTCGGAAGCGCAAAAGCGATTGGGGTACATGCGCTCGACAAGGCCGAGGCATCTTCGGCAGTTACGGAGTACTCGATAACGGGAGGCCGCCAACGACGGTTCCTTAAGGCGAGGACCTAGTCAATGCGCGCGTCAACACATAACGCAGTTCGTAGTTATAAGCTTCTGTTCACGCTCACAGTGGTTGTGTCTTGGCTTGCCGTTCCCTCCGGCGCTGCGGATTTAACAGCGATACATCTCCCAGGGAGAATCGCCTCGGATGCACAAGTGGGGCTGGCAGTGTCCGCGCCAGACAGGCTGTACGCCGCCTATTGGGTTGAAGGTGAGCACGATCAGCCGTGGCAACTCCTGATCTATGAGTTCGACATCACCACGGGGAAGGTCCTCACTCAATCCGAGGTGGATAAAGCGGAGCCGTTGCGGTCACGCAACGGCGATGTCATCCAAAGTTCGGTAGGGCTTTTCATCTCGCCAGATGGCGAGACACTGTTGTGCACCACTCTTGAGCGTGGCCCGGTGCGGAAAGCTTGGACTCTATCGAGCCACGACTTGCATGTTCTTAGCAGCCGGACGATCTCGCCAGATTCAAATCTTTTGGGGTTCACCCAGAACGGAGACGTTCGCCTCCTTCGCGTGCATAAGGGGGGGCAGTTCGGACAAGAGATCGATTCGGCGACCGTTCTCGATCTAAGTGCTCAGGCTCTAGACAAAAACTTGTCAGAGCGAACAGTCCAATTCCAGGAACGCGCGTGGGAGCTGGCGGCTGTTGGTCCAGACGATCTGCTATGGGTTCTTGATGAGCGCGTCTCACCACAAGGCGATCTACGGATAACGTCTTACAATTTGCAAAGTGGTGCGTTGGTTGCAACGCAAGAGGTGTCACTGTCTGAGGCCAAGACCGGTGTCCCAGCAGCCGGGCCGCGTCCGCAGGGGGCCGAACTACCAGCTCCTACCGCGATTCCACAGCCCGGCATCCCTAGCGATGCGCCGCAGTTGGCTCAGATCATGGCAACAAAGCAAGGGATGCTTGGGGTAGTGAATCAATCGGCGAAGGACTGGACAGCATGGTCTCGCGTTATGTCACTCGGCGCACCCTCGAATCGGGTAGCCTGGTCATCTGTTCTAACCGGATGCGATCTGAGGTTGGATTCGGTTGGCCGAAGCGAACGAATCGCGGTCGGCAGTTGCGATCTGGTAGGGCGCACCGGCTTCGATCAGTACGCCGTCAAGAAGTCCGATGCCATTTTCATCTCCACACAGACCGGGTCTGTAGTGGCCACCCTTCCCCTTAACACACGCCGGTCCACGGTGTCCTTGGCCGTTGATGACAGCCGCCAGCCCATCATCGCTGCCATTTATGACCGGCGTGCGACGGTTCGAGTGTTGTCAGTTCCTCAGTAAGCTGTCCTTGGAGTCGCAATGCTCTTGAGCGCGTCCAGGAGGCGGGAAACGCGAGCCATGCCAGTTTTAGGAGCGATCCCGGACTGCGGGAAGCGGGTCCGAGAGTCTTTCCCTTTAGCCGCCTCTGTTCCCCTGCCGATCATCCGCCGAGGGCGCGATCCGCGCCGCTTGCCGATCCCGGCCCAGGCCCGCCCGATCTGATCCCGCCGCCGAAGTCCTGCCCGTTGGGTAAGCCATGCAGTTAGACATCGGGTATTGGTGTTCCCGCTGTGAGCCGGTTGCTGCTGGTTAACGGAGAGCGCCCGGAAGAGCGGCGCTGACGCACCGGGAGGGGTATGACACGTCATGTATGAAAGCGCGGCGATGTGTCAAGGACGGAGTTGGTTCGCTTTTCAGTATTCTCGCGGTGAATGGGGACAGCCAAGTCACACGTCGGCGCGGGCGCGCGGACTCAGTGTGGGTGCCGCGCTGAGGCAGGAGCAGGGGAAGCTTTTCTCTTAGCAGAGCTTTTTTGAAGTCGGCGGGCACCTCTCTCATAAATCTTCAGTGCTGTTCGGTTCTTGCGTCCATTTTGCTCGCGCATGCAATTTCGTCGTGAGCCATGTATTCGCCCTGGTGGCGGGCATGAGCCTATCGGTTACGGGTTTCGCATTCACCCCGAGGCCTCCTTCCTCGTGCTGCAGAAAAGGGCCAGACGTGTCTCGCGCTTACCCGATCCTGGACGAAATTCGCCTGGGCCCCGGCGCGCGGTATTTCTCGTCCAGCATGGCGCTCGCTTCCTGTCTCCGGACCATGCGCGGCTCAAGCGCGGGATTTCCATGCGGGGCGAGCCGTATTCCGCACGGAGGAACCATTCTGCCGGATCGCGCTCGATGAGAACCCCTGGGGCTTTTGCGTCGGAATCCGCAGCAACCCGTTTGCTTCGCGGAATCTTTCACCACGCAATTGAGTTCGCGAATTTTCTCACGGCCTCGGAAAACGCTTCCGGTTGGTCAATATTCGCGAGGTGAAACGCGCGCGGAATCACCTGCAAACGCCCGTTTTTCGCCGCCGCCAGGAATTTCTTCTCATGCAGACGAAATCCCAAATCTCTTGCGCCATTCAGCAGCAGCACCGGCCCGGGATATTTTTCGAGCCGCGGCGCAAATCGCATTTTCATCACCGCGCGAATTCCCGCCGCGCCGCCGCGCATGAAAAATCCCGGAGCAACGAGCGGTTGGGCCCGCCGCTCTCCGTAGGCCGTCACGAAGAATCTTCGACTCACCCGGTTCAGCCACGGCTCCGGCAATTGATTCATCATCGCCGAAAGAATCGCGTACGGAAACGCATGCCATCCGTGCGGCTCAACCGAAGCGCTCGCAATCACCAGCCCCGCCGCCTTCTGCGGATAACGCGCGCCAAACTCCATCGCGATGTATCCGCCGAGCGAAAGTCCCACAACGAGCGCGCTCCCGTTCGCGGCATGATCAATCACTTCAGCGGCGCGTTCCGTGGAACGTTCCAGTTGAAACATTTCCTCTTTCAAAACTCCGTGCCCGGGCAGGTCCATGGCAATCACGCGAAACTCGTCCGCGAGCCGTTCCATTTGCGGCTGCCACATCCGGCGTGTCACGCGCATGCCGTGCAAAAATAGAATCGCCCGCGCATTTGACGGACCGGCGACATCGTACGTTTGTGCGCGGCTCATTCCGGTCAATCTTATCCCGCCGGACGCAAGTCGCTGCAGTTTTTGTCTCGCGCCGGCAAGCGTTGCGCGCGTCCGTCTCCGGCGCTTTGCCATTCGTCTCTCGGGCGTGCGCCAGGCCGGGGTTGTCGCTTCCGCAGCGCTCCCCAAAGCAATTCTTCGTGCTGCACTTTTTCCGGCGTAACATTTGTCTGTTGCCTTCTCGCCTCTTTCGGGAGGAATTTCGGCCATGCAAGTGACGGAACCCAAAGTTTCGCGCGTTGCGGTCGCCGGCAATGTCGGCGCCGCGTCGCTCAAAGCCGAGGATTTTAAGTTCATCCGCTTCCGGATTGACGGCGAAATCGCGCGGCTCACGCTCGACCGTCCCGAGCACAATATGCTGAACGAACGCATGCTCGCCGAACTCGCTGCGGGCATTGATTCGCTCGAAGGGCGCGGCGACGTCAAGCTCATCATTCTCGATTCCGCGGCGCAATCTTTCTGCGGCGGAATCGAACTCGGGGAATACACGCCGCGCCGCGCATTTCAGGTGCTGGACGCGTTTCAGCGCGCCTTCACCGCCATGCTCGACACGGCCAAGCCTCTGCTGGTGGTGGTCAACGGACCGGCATTCGGCGGCGGGGCAGAGCTTGCGGCGCTGGGCGATCTGGTGGTGGCTACGCCGCGCGCGAAATTCGCGCAACCGGAAATCAAGCTGGGCGTTTTTCCGCCGCTGGGGGCCGCGATTTTGCCGTTCATCGTTGGCCCGAAGCGCGCGCTGGAGCTGGTGCTCACCGGCGAAGTGATTAGCGCCGAAGGCGCCCGAAATTTGGGCCTGGTGAACCGCGTGGTCACTGAAGATAAACTCGAAGCCACGGTAAAAGAAATGGCCGGACAAGTTACCGCTCACTCCGGGCCGGTGCTGACCATGGCCAAGAAAGCGATTCTGAACTCCATGGGGCTTTCTCTGCGCGACGGAGTGCGCCAGTCCATGGCCGTGTTCCTCAACGAGCTTTCCTCACTCGAAGATTCCAGCGAAGGCTTGCGCGCCATCGCCGAAAAGCGCTCGCCGAAGTGGAAAAACCGCTGAGCAAAATTCCGAATGTCCGCTGCGCCCGTTTGGTTTTGCGCGACGCGTGCTGGCGGAAACATCCCGCGGACAATCCTTCTCGCGCGGGCATTTGCCTATAGAGGATTCACATTTTTCCGCGCGAAATTTTTTGCGCACAAATTTCCGCGCGCGGAACAAAAACAGAAGGCGCGGGAATTTCGGTTCCCGCGCCCTGCGCTTGCAAAATTCTGAAAACGAAAATCTACATTCCCTTTGCGGTGATTGAGCTGGCCACGATCGAGCCCTTCTTGGTCAGGCTCCCGTGAAGCACGACTTCGTGCCCGAGGTCGGATTCGGAAACCGCTTTTTGGTTCGCGATGGCGTAGACCTTTTTGTTTGATTCGTTCACGAACACATACTTCGCTCCGTGCTGTTTCACGCACTTCATCGTGCAATCCTTGGCGCCCGCGTTGGCGCCCTTTGCGCCGCAGGCGCTGTCGCTGATCCAGCCGGTCCAGGCGTGCGATTTGGCGTGCGCGCTGGCAGCCAGTCCCAGAGAAAACAGCAGTGCCGCGGCAAGGCCGAGCACGTTTCCAGTCTTCTTCATGTGATTTCTCCTCATTGAATTTTGGCCTTTCCGCCGGCATGCATGGCCAACGGTTCAGCGTCGGTAAGAATACGCCTAAAACAGCCGGTTGGATGCGTGCGGCAGTGAATTCGCTGCATTTCCCGCCCGGCCCTGCGGCGGAGTGCAAGGGCGGCGTCGAGTTCCGGCTGCGTTCGCCGGAGCAGGCTGGCTGAAGTCGGCAAAGCCCGCGACGTGGATGAAGTGCATTCGCTTTCTCGTCCTCTTTCTCTTGCTTTCCCTTCGGCAAATTGCCCTCTTGCGGTGCAATTTTACGTTGAAAAAGGTGTCATTCTGTTGCGATTAGAAAAATTTATGTTGCTGATTTCAAGCTACTTAGTTCGAGTTCTAATTTTTCATAGCAGTTGCGATTAGAGTACGGACACCGAGTGCAAAAATGGAGCCGATGATGAGAGGCGCTCGCGAGAGCCGCCCGGCGAACCATTTGATTGTGCTGCTCCTGCATAAGGGCCGGATGTGGCCCTTTTAGGGTCATAAAATGCGAAAGCCGCCAGGCGATGGCGGCGTCCTTTCCACTTTGGGACATCTTTCAGCACTGGGCTAATTCAGCGACGTTGCTTCGTCTCTTCGAGGTGCCGGCCATTTTTGACACGCGAGAAGTATAGTCAAAACTGCAATAAATTAAAGAAGCAGGATCAGGGTTTGCTGCCTTACAGGCCGGAGCCGGAGAGGACCATGGGGCCGGTGGGGTGGGGCATGCCGCCCATGGGTTCAATGGTTACGGCAAAGGACTTGCAGGCGAGGCCGGCGGGCATTTTGGCCATGCACATGCGGCCTTGATCGAAGGAGGCGGGCATGAACGCACCTCCGCTGATGGGCGAGCCGGCCATGGGGACAATCCACATCTGGTATTCCTTGTCGGGCGGAGGCGCGGGCAGGTCGCCGGTGTAGCAAATGATGCCCATGCGCGAATTGTACTTCACGCGGCCCCAGGCGGCGTTGGGGACGCGCGGAGTGGGCGCGAGGGCGACGGTTTTCGTGTCCTGCGCGGCAAGCATGGCAGCGAGTTCCTGCATGCGATGGGCCTGGGCCTGGTAGACGCGAACCTGCTGCTGGAGCTGCCGCAACTGATTGTCGATGCGGCGGTCGGAGGTCCACAGAAGCAGGGTGAGAATGGCGAGCGCGACGGTTGCGGGCAGCCAGATTGTTTTCCACCAGCGGGCCTGCGGATGGAACGGCGCGTATTGCGAGCGTGCGGGAGTCGCCGGAGCGGATGTTTCGCTTGCGAGTTCTTCGGCGCGAATTTTTTGGAGAAGGCGCCGGCGCGCGCTCGCGGGAGGATTCTGCGGGGGAGCGGCGAAGGCAAAAAGGGCCACGCGGCCACGCGCCTCGGCGAATCGGCGCGAGCAATCGGCGCAAGCGGCAAGATGTACGCGCATGGATTCGCATTCCTCTCCCGCGACCGCACCGAGGGCGAGGAGCTCCAAATCTTCTTCGCGAATGGGATGCTGCGCGCTCACGCCAGCTCCTTTTTCAAAGCTTCCATGGCCAGGCGGATCCAGGTTTTTACCGTGCCGAGCGGCGCGGCCAGGCGCGCGGCGATTTCGCTGTGAGACATGCCTTCGAAGTAGGCGAGCTCGATGGCTGCGCGCTGGCCGTTAGGCAAGCTGCTCAATGCGTTTTTCACGCGGCCGAGCAACTGATTTTGCGCGGCAGCGGATTCGAGATTGCAGGGGAGCACGACGCTCGTCTCCGTCAATTCGTCATTGGGATGGCTGTCGCGGCGGCGCAAACGCGAGATGGCGCGATTGCGCGCGGCGACCAGGAGCCATCCGGGCAGCGAGCCGCGTTGCGGATCGAATTTTTCCGCGGTGCGCCAAATCTGGAAAAAAAGATCCTGAAGAATTTCTTCCGCGGCCGCCACGTCGCGCAGGATGCGCAGAGATTCGGCGTAGACGATTCCGCTGTAGCGGTCGTACAGCGCCACGAGGGCGGATTCGTCTTTGCGGACGATGCGCTCGAGAAGCGACCAGTCGGAAGCACCGTTTTCAGGGTCCTGCGCGCGGCTCACAGATCCTCAAATGCGCTCGCAAGAGAATACGCGGCGAGCGCGGGATGCAGATGTGCCCGAGACGAGGAATTGGATGCCGGAGGGGAAGCAAAGAAGCAGGGAGGCAAAAAAGGACAGCGGGCAGGCGTCGCGCTGTCGCTGCTAAGTATATGCAGAACAATGAGTTGCGGCGCTGCCGTAGGGCTGTTCATGGTGATTTGAATGGATGGCGGGCGAGGCACAAAAAAATGCGAATTTTGGCGCTTTTAATTGACGGGGCTATCCGCGTCGAATAAACTTCTGGCAGAACAGCACTTACAGGAAGTATAAACAGGGTCGCGCGGTGAGTTGGGATTTTGAGCTCTTGTGTCGCGATCCAGAAAATTTCAAACTGAGCCACTTGCAAACAGAAAGAGTCAGCCGATTGGGCCAAGCAGGTGAAATATGAAATACCTGGAGCAGTTCCTGCGGTACGTCTTTTGGGTTTTGCTGAGCGCGGCGGCGGCGTGGGTGGCGAAGAAAATTTTTCAGGCGGCGCTGGGAACAAATGCGAGAAGCGAACGCGCCGGCGCGCGGAAGAGAACGGAAACTTTGCGCGCGAAGCAGCTCTTCCGCGATCCGGTGTGCGGAACATACGTAGCGGAGGACATTTGCCAGACGCTCGCGGGAGGCGGCGAAATTTTGCATTTTTGTTCGCGAGAATGTATGGAACGCTACCAGAGCAGTGCGCGATGTGACGATGCTCAGAGCAGCGAGCACCGGAGGGCCGACCGAGCAGCAGCGGGAGCATAAATCGAGGAGGAAAAAACCGAATGGCCATAAGCGCCAAGGCGGTTCCCCAGGCGATTCCGCGGATTGCGCCGCGCGAAGAGCTGAATGTTTTCCGAATTTCGCAGATTCAATTTGATATCGCCGCCGAGCATCTGAAGCTGGATGCGGGTTTGCGGCAGGTGCTGCGCGCGCCGAAGCGCATGATGGAAGTGTCCGTGCCCACGAAGATGGACAACGGGCAGGTGAAAGTGTTTCAGGGCTATCGCGTGCAGCACAACGTGGCGCGGGGGCCGGCGAAGGGCGGGATTCGCTACCATCCCAATGTGACGCTGGACGAAGTGAAAGCGCTGGCGATGTGGATGACGTGGAAATGCGCGGCGGTGAACATTCCGTTCGGCGGCGGCAAAGGCGGCGTGATTTGCGACGTGAAGCGGATGAGCAAAGCGGAACTCGAGCGGATGACGCGGCGGTACTGTTCGGAAATTTTGCCGATCATCGGACCGGAGCGCGACATTCCCGCGCCGGATGTTTATACCGATGCACAGACGATGGCGTGGTTCATGGACACGTATTCGATGACCGTGGGGCACACGGCGCTGGCTTCGGTGACGGGGAAGCCGGTGCCGCTCGGCGGGTCGGAGGGACGAAACGAGGCGACGGCGCGCGGATGTCTGTTCGTGACCGAAGAGGCGTGCAAAGTAAAAAGGATGAATCTGCGCGGAGCGACGGTGGCCATACAGGGATTTGGAAACGCGGGGTCGATTGCGGCGCGGCTGTTCACGGAAAGAAAGGCGCGCGTGGTGGCGATCAGCGATTCGCGCGGCGGCGTGCACAATTCGCGGGGAATTGATCCGTACAAAGCGATGCGCTACAAGGAGCGTTCCGGAACGGTGGTGGGCATGCCGGGAACTTCGCGGATTTCGAACGACGACTTGCTGACGATGAAGTGCGACATTCTGATTCCGGCGGCGCTCGAAACAGTGATTACGCTGAACAATGCGGAGCAGATCAAGGCGAAAATCGTGGCGGAAGCGGCGAATGGGCCGACAACGCCGCACGCGGATGAAATTCTGGCCAAGCGCGGAATCATGGTGCTGCCGGACATTCTGGCGAACGCAGGGGGCGTGGCCACCAGCTATTTCGAGTGGGTGCAGGATCTGCAGAGCTTTTTCTGGAGCGAGGAAGAAGTGAACGCGAAGCTGGAAACGGTGATGCGGCGCGCGTTCCAGCAGGTGTACGAAAATTCGCGGAAAAATCATGTGCACATGCGCACGGCGGCGTACATGCTGGCGGTGGGGCGCGTGGCGGACGCGACGGTGGTGCGCGGACTGTTCCCGTAGAAGGCCAGCGCTCCCAAAATTTCCGTAACGGAAAAATGAAGAATACATCGGCGCCGGGAGGCGGAATGCGCACGCTGTTTATGGTCATCCTGGGTGTGCTCGTTTGTTCAGTTTCACCGGCTTTAGCGCAGGAAAACATCGTCAGCCGGCAAAATCGCACGATTGAGGTCGTGGCCACGGAGACGGTGAAAGTTGAGCCGGACATTGCGAAAGTGACGCTGGGGTGCGTGACCTACGGAGAGACTCACGATGAGGCGTATCAAGCGAATTTGAAAGTAGCCGGCCAGGTGATTCAGGCGCTTCTCAGCGCCGGCGTTTCGAAGAAGCAGATCGAGACGGGAAGCATCGAACTGAGCCGGCGAAGTTCGTATGGAAGCCGGCCGACGGCCAAAGGGCGGCAATTCGAGGCGCACCAGAGCTGGACCATCAAACTGCACGCAGCGCAGGCGCAAAAAGTGATTGATCTTGCGGTGCGGGCGGGCGCGAACGGCGTGGAAGGCGTGAGCTGGGACGTTTCCGACCCGGAAGCGTTGCAGTGGAAGGCGCGCGATGCGGCGATGAAAAAAGCGCGCGCTACGGCGGAAGAAATGGCGGCCTCCGCGGGGGATAAACTGGGCGAGCTGCTCTACGCAAGCAACACGGTGAGCGGGGTGATGGCTTTCTTGAGGGGGCGGCCAGTTGAGACCATGAGCGCGTCGGTCGGCGCGGGAGCTTCCCAGCCGGCTTTTTCGCTGAAATTATTTCCTCAGAAGGTCGAAAAGACAGCCACGGTGAGGGCCATCTTCGCCCTCGATTAACAATCCACGATTTAGAAGCGGGGAATTCATACCGACCGTCCGTGCCGAGCGGAAACTCACTCGAAGCCATCACGGGTGGCGAGAGAATCGCGGCGGGCGAAATCTCTTCCGCGACTACAGGCGGGGCAGAACGATGCCCTGCTGCGACTGGTATTTTCCTTTTTTGTCCTTGTAGGAAATTTCGCAGGGCTCGTCGGACTCGAAAAAAATCACCTGGCACAGGCCTTCATCGGCGTAAATGCGCGCGGGCAGCGGGGTGGTGTTGCTGATTTCGAGGGTCACGTATCCTTCCCATTCCGGCTCGAATGGCGTGACGTTGACGATGATGCCGCAGCGCGCGTAAGTGGATTTTCCGACGCAAATCGTGAGCACGCTGCGCGGAATCCGGAAATATTCCACCGAGCGAGCGAGCGCAAAGGAGTTTGGCGGCACGATGCAGACCGGGCCTTTGAACTCGACGAACGAGCGGGCGTCGAACTGCTTGGGATCCACAATCGTGGAATTCACATTGGTGAAAATGCGGAATTCATCGGCGACGCGCATGTCGTAGCCATAGGAAGAGACGCCGTAGCTGATGACGCCGTCGCGTACCTGGCGGTCGGCGAAAGGCTCAATCATTCTGTGCTCGCGGGCCATTTTTGCGATCCAGCGATCCGACTTGACGCTCATGCGGTCCTCCCGCGCGTTTGATGTCACGCCTGCGCTCGGAATTTTCAAAGGGGCGCATGTTAGTACAGAGCGCGCGGCTTGACAACGTGCGAGCGGGCCGACTAGCATACGAAACACAAAGGAGCGGCGCGTCGTTATGATTAAAATGGATATTGTGAACGCGGTGGTGCAGCGCACGAACATGCCACGCAGCAAAGCAGAACAGGCGGTGGAGACTGTTTTTGAGGCACTGAAGAATGCGCTGGGGCGTGGCGAGCGGATCGAGCTGCGCCGCTTCGGGGTGTTCAACGTCAAGCCGCGAAAAACGGGAATCGGGCGGAATCCGCGCACCGGCCAGCAGGTTCACATTCAGCCGGGTCGCGCGGTGCGTTTCAAGCCGGGCAAAGAGTTGCAGGCGCTGTAGACGGCGGCATTTTTCCTTCCACAAAAGTTCTTCGCGAAAAGCCGGACCGGCAAAAGGCAAGCAGCGGCGGTGAAGGGCGCGCGGCGCTTTCCAAAGGCACGTTTGCGCTTATGCCGGGCTACGGGCGGATTCTTGGCGAAAAATTAGTGTTGATGGCGGGCGGAGTGCAGGGATTGGCGGAAGTCACCGAACACGCGCTGTCTGCCGCGCCGGAGACATCGCCGGGCTGGACCAGGCCGGTGAACGGCTCGGCGTAAATGACGTAACTGTGGCCTACCGGCAGCGGACCCAGGGTGTAGGAGCCATCAAATTGCAACACCGGATTTGCCGCTGACGAATCGCACGACCAGCCCGAAAGCGCGGAAGCGACAATCGATCCGCTGGCGGCGTCCACGGCGACAATCTGCGCGCCAAAAATTCCTGTGACGTAGTTGCCGATCGAAGTTGCGGGCAGCGCCGCGAGCGCAAACGGATTTGCCGGCAGAATGCGTCCCGTGATGTAGCCGAGATTCACCGCATCGGCGGGATCCGGATAAAGCGAGCGCAATCCGGAGCGGTCGTCATCCGCCAGCGGCGCATCCGGCGAGGCGGCCGTGGGGCGTTCGCCGGAAAAGGTTCCGGGCGCGGGTGCGAACGGGAACATAATGGCGCGCCAAATTCCCGAATGGTCGAGTCCAAAAACGTGTCCCAGCTCATGCACGAGCAGCGACTCCAAATCATAAGCGCCGGGCGCGGAAGAAAGCGCCGAAGGCGTGGCAAAAGCCGCCTGGCCGTCATTGCGGAAATAAATATCCGCGTCGAGAATTTGTCCCGCGAACACGGACGGCGGCGCGGCGCCGAAAATCTGGCCCGGAGCGCTGGCCACGATAATGCGCGTGAAAGAAAGCACACCCGTGGTAAACGCCCCGGAGGATTGATTGAAGCAAATCGTGTCGACGCCATCCACGCCGGATTGCAGCCCGTTAACGGGATCAGGCGAGCAGGCGTTTTGTACTGCGGTGCGCGCCAGAGGCCCCAGTGCGTTGGGGAAGGAGCCGGCGTTGAGCAAAGTACCCGAGACGCCCGTCCAAACGTCATAGGCGGCAAGAATTGTATTTTCGATTTCCGTGAGCTGCGCTGCTGTGCCCTGGGGCGCAGAGGTGATAATCACCGGCGGGTTCAGGCTGGGCAGCGAAATGCTCCACTGTCGCGCGAGCGGCGGCGCGCTCGAGGCGATATTTTCCCGCTGCGGGACGGGGCAACCGCCGGACGCGGGTACGGTGTAATCGTGAGTATAAGCTTGGCATAGCGGCGCGAAGGAGAATTGCAGAACAAGCGCCAGGCTTGACAGCAGGGCGAGCACGAGGCTGGCCGGCGCGCGGCAAGGCGTCATTTTTTCCTCCGCGCTTCGCCGCCGACCCTTTCGAGCACACGCGCTTTGAATTTTTCGAGCGGCCAGTCGCGAATGCCGTCCTGCGGCTGCGGTGGGCCGGGAGTCAGAAATTCGGGAGCGAGGGCGGTATCCTGCGTTACGCGCTCGCGACCGGTGGCCGCGTCGTGAAAAATGCGAAATGTGCCTTCGCCCCACGCGGTAATGGAAATCTCGCCGTCGCGCATCGGCTCGAGAAACAGGACGGCTTGCTCGCCGGCGCGAAAGCGCGGCGCGCCCGGGACATAGCTCACGATGCGCCCGGCCTCGCCGCCGAGCATCCATACTTCCACTTTTTGGCGCGCCTGGCCCTTCCACGTTTGGAGCACGCGAAATGTGGTGAGCGTCCAAATTTCGCCAGCGTGCCACACGGGTTGATTGGAAACCGCCTGCGCCACCACGATGGAATGCGCGGCGCTCACCAGTTGCCTGAGCGACAGCCGGGTCAGCACGGTGGATCGGGCGCGCGGCGCCATCAAAAACAGAAATGCCGTGAATAAAATGAGGAGCAGAAGGTTCGGTTCGGGAGTTTTCATGCTATTGCACCTCGAGCATTCCGCTTGCCGCGGCGACATCCCCGTTGGGAGTGGTGATAAACAGCGTGCGCAGGCCGGGCGCTGTTTGGCTGGAGATGGTGAGCTTCAATTCGATCAAATTGGGAAAAAGGCTTGCCATCGAAGCGCTGGAAACGCCGATGTCGCCGCCGGTTTGCGGGGCGCTAAAAGAGTAGGTGAACAGGGGATCGAGCAGATTGCCCTGCACGCAAATGTTTACGGTCGTCGAGCCGGTTAGGGGACGCGCGATGAGAATGGGCGCAGCGCCGATCGAGCAGCTTGAGCCGTCCGGCGAAACAAGACCAACGAAATCCACGCTGATGGGCGAAGCGCTTGCGCCGGCGGTTGAGGCTTCCGGCACGGTGATGTCCGCCGATGAAAAAACCGGCGCCGCGCTGGTGAGCGAAATGGGAATGGAAGGGGCGGGCGCGGGAATAATCACCAGCGAAACAGGATTTGAGAGCGCCGCGGGCGAGCCGGGATTTTGAATTTGCAGGGAAATCTTTTCCGCGGAAGCGACATCCGAGGGCTGTAACGCTATGGTGCAGCGATTCGGAGTCGGACAATTCGTCGCGCGCGGAGAATTGTTGACGAGAATCTGCGATGAGCTGCTGGAGGTCGTCGGCAGGAAATTGAGCCCCTGAATGGCGAGAACAAAACTCTGCTGCGCGCCCGCCACGATGCTGGAGGGCAAAACCGCTTCAATTGCCGGTCCGGAGGTGACGGCAACGGTGGCTGTGGCCGCCAACGCCGGATTGGCGGCGCTCGTCGCGGTGATGAGAATTGCATTCGGGGAGGGAGCCGCGGCCGGAGCAACATAATTCCCCGCGTCGTCGATCGAGCCGCACGCTGCGCCGGAGCAGCCCTGGCCTGGCACGGCCGAAGCGACGCTCCACGAGAGACTCGCGTTCGCCAGGCCGGAGGCGCTGGCAAAGAAATGGAATTGCTGCGAAGGCGCGAGAAACGCATAGAACGGCGCCAGCGTCACCGCTGGTTGAGCGGCGGCGCCAATGGTTATCTGTGCACTGGCGATGATTGCGGGATTAACAATACTGGCCGCGGCGAGCGTGACGGCATTCGGCTGTGGCGGAGTTTGCGGCGCCCAATATTCAATCGCGTCTTCCGCACCGGAAGGAGCAGCGCACGGATTTGAGCCGGCGGCGCAGACCTGGCCTACGGTCGCGTTGCCGTTTGCGATTCCGTTCACCGCCCACGTGACGCTCGTGTTCACCGTGCCGGATACAGAGGCGCTGAAGCTGGCGCGCTGGCCCGCTGCAATCGCCGCGGATGGAGGCGCAATCGAGATTGCCACTGCGGCGCTGTTGACGACCGTCACAACGGCGGACGCGCTTTGTGTTCCGGCGGCGGCCTGAATCGTTACCGAATTCGGCTGTGGAACAGACAACGGTGCGGTATAGATCGCGGTCGTGGCCGAATTTGCCGCGATAAGACCCGTCGCCGCACTTCCGCCGGAAACGCCGTTGACGCTCCATGTGACCGGCACACCGCCGGCAACGCAGAGTGAGGCGGCGAATGTTTGCGTCGCTCCGGCCGCCACGGTTGCCGATGATGGCGAAACAGAATTTGCCGCAGGGCATGAGACGGTGATGCTTGCCGAGGCGGATTTCGAACCATCCGCAAGGCTCGTGGCAATCACCGAGACACCAACAGAGGGAGGAAATGCCGGCGCCGCGTAGGTCGCGGAACTTGCGCTCGTTGCGGTCAGAAAACCCAGTGAGGCATTCCCGCCGCTTACGCCGTTGACGCTCCAGCTTACTCCGGCGTTGAGCCCGCTCGCACCGGTAACGCTCGCCATGAAATTCACGGATCCACCCGGCGGGAGATTGGCGGATACCGGCGCAATGCTCACCGCGATCCCGTCTTGCAATTGCACCGTCGCGGAAGCGCTGGCCTGCGGGGCCGATTGCGTGGTGGCGGTCACCGTAATCGTTGCCGATTGCGGCATAATCACCGGAGCGGAATAGAGACCGGAGGCAGAAATCGTACCCACAGTGGGATTTCCGCCCGCCATGTTGTCAACGCTCCAGTTCACGGCGGTCGAACTTGCTCCACTCACCGTGGCAGCGAACTGCACGCTCTGCGCCAGCGAGACAGAAGCGCCTTGCGGCGTTATGCTCACGGTTGGATTTTGAAGCCGCGTGTCCGAGGAGCCTGCTGACAATCCACAGCCTCCGCAAATCAGCATTAGGGCAAGGGACGCGAGAGCAGGGAAATGCTTTCTGCCAGGCAGTAGACACAAGGAGGCGAGCTTTTCAGCTTCGATCCGGTGCGCCGGGTTCACTTGCGAGAGATGCATCGTATGTAGTGGCTGCCGGGCGGGAGATGGCACGAACTGTTCCATTCCGGCGCATATCCGGAATGGGCGATGGATTTACTGGAAGCTGCTGAAAAAACGGAAGATTCTGTTGCTGCCGAAAAATCTGGAAGCGAGCTCGCTGTCAATGAGATTTATATTCTGTTCCAGGGTGGAACAGAGCATCTGTAGAAATCCCACTTTGAAATTGTAAGTGATCCAACCCGCAATGAGCGGTGTCTGGCAAATTGGAAAGGCAATGGATGCGTTCGCGGCGAGCCGCGCGGCCGAGAGCTGATGCGCCGCACAGCAAATTCATTTCAATATAGATTCCAGCGCCGGTTTCAAGTCCGGCTGGCCAAATTTGAAGGAACGCGCGCCCAGCGCCGCCGGCATCACGCGCTGGCTGGCCAGCAGCGCGCCGGCCATTTCGCCCAGCATCAGCCGCAGCGCAAGGCGCGGCACTGGAAACAGTGCCGGCCGGTGGAGCACCGATGCCAAAACGCTTGTGAATTCCACATTCGTGACCGGATTCGGGGCGACGGCATTCACCGGCCCGCGCAGCGATTCATTTTCAATGGCGTAGCGAAGCAGCGCCACAACGTCATCCAGCGCAATCCAGCTCATCCACTGCCGTCCGTTCCCGAGCCGCCCGCCAACGCCAAAACGGAAGGGCGGCAGCATCTTCGCAAGCGCGCCGCCATGCGATGCGAGAACAATGCCGAAACGGAGCATCACCGCGCGAATACCTTCACGTTCCGCTTTCAGCGTCTCCGCCTCCCACTCGCGGCAGAGTTGCGCCAGGAAGTCGCTTCCCGGCGCGCTGGTTTCCGTGAGAATTTCATCTCCCCGCTCGCCGTAATAGCCAATCGCCGATGCCGACACAAGCACCTGCGGCTTGTTTTTCAACCGCGCGATCCCGGCGACCAGATGCCGTGTTGCGCCCACGCGGCTCTCGCGCAAGACCCTTTTTCGCTCCGCCGTCCATCGCGCTCCGGCAATGGAAGCTCCGGCAAGGTTTACGATCGCGTCAGCGCCCTCCAGTGCAGCCAAATCAATCGAGCCTGTGGGCGGTTCCCAGCGAATTGCCTTTGACCCATCCGCCACAGGCGCGGAGCCCGAGCGAACGAGGCGCCCGATTTCGTGCCTCTCCGCGCGCAGGGAATCTATCAGTGCGCTTCCCACAAGTCCGGATGATCCCGCGACAATAATTTTCACGCCTGCTCCTTTTCAGCGATCACGCACTCCTTGCTCGAATCCCATGACGGGCAAACCCTGCCCTTAAACTACGGGCGTCGCGAAACGGCGTCAAGCATGCTCACGGCGCAAAACCGCGCTACTGCCACAGGGCGAAACTCGCGCCAAGCTCGAAATGGCGCGAACCCGCACGCCCGCGATAGAATGGCCGCATGATTCTGCGCGTGCTCTTCTTTGGACGGCTTAAAGACATCGTCGGCATGGCGGAGGATTCTTTTTTCGCGCCGGAAGGCTGCAATCTGCGCGACGTTTACGCCAATTACGCGGAAAAATTTCCGCGTCTGGGAGAATTTCGCCAGTCCGTCGCCGGAGCCGTTAATCAGGAATATTCCTCCTGGGATCAGAAGCTGAGAGCAGGCGACGAAGTCGCCTTTCTGCCGCCGGTGAGCGGAGGCGCAGCCGCCGGATTCGAAAATATCATCAAAATTGTCCGCAAGAAAATCGCCGCCGACGAAATCGTTGCGTCTCTGAAAGCTCCCGAAGACGGCGCTCTGGCCGTTTTCGAAGGCATCGTGCGCAATCATTGCGCGGGCAAAAAAGTTTTGCACCTTGAATATGAGGCTTATGACTCGATGGCTCTTGCGAAAATGCGCGCAATCGGCGACGCGATGGAGAAAACCTTCGCCGTGGATCGCATTGCCATCGTGCACCGCCTCGGAAGAATGGAAATTGGCGAAACCAGCGTGCTCGTTGCCGTGAGCTCGGCGCATCGCGCCGCCGCCTTCGACGCCTGCCGCTACGCCATCGACACGCTCAAGAAAACCGTGCCCATCTGGAAGAAAGAATTCTTTGCCGATGGTGCCGTCTGGTCTGAGGGCGAAAAGATCGCTGCGGAAGCCTTTTCGCCGGAGAGCACATCTAGTTCTTAGAATGAATCACCCGGTGAATCGCGCCCTCGCCCGCCCTCGCACGCGCCGCACCGCGCTCGCGAGCTGCCTTTCCGCTGTGATTTTCGTCCTGGCGTCGATTTCCGCAAATGCAGCCACGCAATCCGCCGCGGAGCGGGAGCCGCAGATCCGGGTGCAAACCGACCTCGTGACCGTTCCGGCCACGGTGCTCGATGCGAACGGAAGGCCGATCACCGATTTGCCCGAAAGCGCCTTTCGCCTTTATGAAAACGGCGTGCCGCAGAAAATCGCCAAATTTGAGACCGAAACCAATCGCCCGCTTGAACTCGCGCTGATGATTGACGCGAGCCTGAGCACGCTGAAAGACACGAAATTTCAGGATGACGCCGCGGCGCGCTTCATCCATCTCGTTGTTCATCCCGCGGATCTGCTCGCCGTGTTCGCGTTTTCCGACGATGTTTACCAGCTCTCCCGCTTCACTTCGGATGTTCCAAAGCTCGAGGCCGCTGCGGAGAGAATTACTCCCGGCGCGGGAACGTCGCTCTACGATGCGATTGTTCTCGGTTCGCGCGCTCTCGAACAGTTGCCCTCGCACCGCCGCCGGGTCATCGTCCTGGTCACCGACGCGGGAGAAACCACCAGCCGCTCCACTTTCGGCGAGGCGCGCCGGGCAGCGGTTCGTTCGCAAGCGATGATCTACACGATTTTGATCCGCGCGGTGAGAAACGAAGGCGGCCGCAACACCGGCGGCGAACACGCCATTGACACCATCATCGATTCCACCGGCGGCGCAGTCTATTATCCCAGCGGGCCCTCGCAGCTCGAAACCATGTTTGCCCAGATCAACCGCGAGCTGCGTTCGCAATATCTGCTGAGCTACTATCCGCACCCCAAGGAAAAACCCGGCGCGTACTGCCGAATAAAACTCACTATTCCCGGCGGGAATTACACCATCCACTACCGCAAAGGATATTTCGAAGCCGGGCCGCCGCAAACGGATTTGGATTCCGGAAGCGAGCCGATACATTTCCAGCGAAACTCCAGCGCACGCTCAAAATGATGAACGCGCGCAAACATCATCCGGAACATTTCCTCGATGTTGCGACGGCCGCAGCGCGCGAAGCCGGCGCAATCGTCGCCGCGGCCATCGGCCGCCCCAAAGCGATTTCCTACAAAGGTGAAGTGGACCTTGTCACCGAGACGGATAAGAAATCCGAAGCGGCCATACTCGCGCGTCTCCATCGAGAATTTCCCGAGCACGCCATCATTGCCGAGGAAGGCGGCGCTTCCGGTGCGAGCGAGGCGGCTGAGTATCAGTGGCACGTGGATCCGCTCGACGGCACCACGAATTTCGCTCACGGCTACCCTGTTTTCGCCGTGTCCCTCGGCCTCCTGCAACACGGCGAGCCGCTTATTGCCGCGATTTATAATCCGGTGACCACGGAAATTTTCACCGCCATTCGCGGCGGGGGCGCGTTCCGCAACGGAACCCCGATTCACGTTTCACCCACTCAGAAACTTTCGGGAAGTTTGCTCGGAACGGGTTTCCCCACTCACAAACGCGTCCAGAACCCTAACATCCACTATTATTGGCAATTCACGTTGCGTTCGCACGGCGTACGGCGCGCCGGCGCGGCCGCTTTGGATTTGTGCTCGGTCGCCTGCGGCCATTTCGACGGATTCTGGGAATTTGGCCTGAAGTCCTGGGATACCGCGGCCGGAACCTTGCTCGTCCGGGAAGCCGGCGGAATGGTTACAAATTTTTCCGGCGAGCCGTTCCACCCGGGCGACTTCGAATGCCTTGCTTCAAACGGTTTCATTCACGAGGAAATGCGCGAGCTGGCGCTTTCCGTTCGCGACCGCACCGGCGCGCAAAAAGCGGTTTTGTGAGCAAACCGGCGCCGCGCGGCACGCTTCTTTTGTTTCAGTTTTTTTTTCCGTGCAACCATCACCGTCCCGCGCGCAGCTAATCTGGTGGCGCCTGAATTAGCGGCTGAATTACAGGAATTGCGCCGGCACAAAGGTACAGGTAATTGGCCCGCACATCTCACAGCCATTCCTGCTTTACTCCGGCTCATGCCGGGTGTTAGCCTGCTGCTTCACGACTGCTGAACTACTGGAATGTCTTACACGTACGCATTTCCGCAAACGAGACACCGCACGCTGGCCGAGCCGTTCTATCGCATGCGGCGGCGCTGGCGAAATGGCGGCGTGGAAACGTATTCGCTGGGCCAATCGGGCGGGATCAGCCAATTGAAGCGCCTGGGCGTCCGCGTCCGCATTGAGCTGACCGAGCATCGCATCCGTCTGAGCAATTTGCCCGAAGCGTTTCGCGGACTTCGAATCGTGCAGCTCACCGACATTCACCACGGCCTTTATTTTCCCGAGGCGGCTCTGAATCTTGCCGTCGAAATGACCAACCGGCTCAAACCCGATATCGTCGCGCTCACCGGCGATTTTGTTACGCACTCACGGAATTACATTGAGCCTGTTGCGGAGATACTTTCCGAATTGCAGGCCGGCGAAGGCGTTTTTGCCGTCCTCGGCAATCACGATTTTCGCGTCGGCGCCGACGAAATTGCCTCCGCGCTCAGCCGCAACGGCATTGAAGTCCTGCGCAATCGCCACGAGATTCTGCGCCGGCGCGGCCAGAAACTTTGCCTCGCCGGCATTGACGATTTTCTGTATCAGCCGGACCTGGCGCGCGCCCTGCGCGGAGTAGCCGACCGCACTCCGACCGTGCTTCTCTCGCATAATCCGGCAATCATTGAGTCGGCTGCGCGCATGGGCATTCATTTCGTGCTTTCGGGGCACACGCATGGAGGCCAGATTCGATTGCCGCTGATCGGTTGCGTGTACGGCCGGTCCGGAGAGCAGATGCGCTTCAAGATCGGTTGTGACGCTCTGGGGGGAACGCAAATCTACGTGAGCCGCGGCCTCGGCACCGTGGTTTTGCCGGTACGCTACGGATGCCCGCCCGAAATTCCCCATTTCGTACTCGAACCTTGCGAGCGTTCCACCGCAGCCGCTCGTTCTTCCTACACTGACGGCTGGCAGCCCGCCCGGCCTCATGCACGCAGTTGATCTGATCCGCAAAAAGCGCGACGGCAAGGAGTTGAGCCGCGAGGAGATTGCCTTTCTCGTCGGCGGCGCGGCCCGCGGAACTCTTCCGGATTATCAGCTCTCCGCGTGGCTCATGGCCACGGTCTGCCGCGGCATGACGCGCGCCGAAACAGCTTTTCTCACCGAAGCGATGCTTCATTCCGGGGAAGTGATGGACTTCTCCGACCTTCCCGGCCCGAAGGTGGATAAACACTCCACCGGCGGCGTGGGCGATAAAACTTCTCTGATTCTTGCGCCGGTTGTTGCCGCCGCGGGTTTTCGCTCGCCCGTTTACGTCCCCATGATTAGCGGCCGCGGTCTCGGCCACACCGGCGGCACGCTCGACAAACTCGAATCCATTCCCGGCTTTCGCGTAAATCTTTCGAAAGATGAATTTCGCGAAGCGCTCGTTTCCTGCGGCTGCGCGCTCGGCGCCGCCACTCCGGAAATCGCTCCCGCGGACAAGCGGCTTTACGCTCTGCGCGACGTCACCGCCACGGTCGAAAGCCCCGCCCTCATTTGCGCCTCCATCATGAGCAAAAAACTCGCCGAAGGCATTGATGCTTTGGTTCTGGATGTCAAAACCGGCGACGGCGCCTTCATGAAAAGCGAAAACGACGCCGTGGCGCTTGCCGAATTGCTCGTCGAAACCGGCACGCGCATGGGCAAACGCATCGTCGCGCTCATTACCGACATGGACCAGCCGCTTGGGAAAAATGTGGGCAATGCGCTGGAAGTCGCCGAGTGCCTCGAAATTCTGAACGGCCGAGGTCCGGAAGATTTAAGGACTCTCTCGCTTGAGCTTTCCGCCTGGATGCTTTTCCTGGCCGGCTGCGTCCCCCGCCTCAGTGACGGAAAAAAAATTGCAGAAGAAATGATTGCCACAGGCCGCGCTCGTGATAAATTCCAGCAGGTCGTAAAGCAGCAGGACGGCGACCCGCGCGCCGTGGAAGACCCATCGCGTTTGCCGCGCGCGCGAAAAAACGAAACCATTCGTAGCAGCCGCGCGGGCTTTGTCTCACGTATCGCCTGCGAGCAGCTCGGCAGGGCTTGCGTGATTCTCGGCGGCGGCCGCGAAAAGCAGGACGACGTAATTGATCCATCGGTGGGCGTCGCTCTGCAAAAAAAAGTCGGCGACCCGATCGGCCTCGGCGATGCGCTTTGCGTCGTGCATTACAATGCCGAGCCGCGCCTTCGCGAAGCGCTGGCCTTGCTCGAGCGTAGCTTCACGGTAACGGACGCTCCGCCCGAGCCGCGGCCGCTCATTCGCAAAATCGTCGGCGCGTAGCGCCGCCGCTGAGCATCATCGCATCGCAAGAGTTTCAGGCATTGGATTGCATTTTCAGGGGGAGGAAAATGCATCGCTTTGTTGGCTTGCTCGGCATGGCCACGATTCTCGGCCTTGCCTATCTCTTTTCCACAAATCGCCGCGCCATCCGCGTCAAAACCGTCCTTTGGGGCCTTAGCCTGCAAGTCGTTTTCGCTTTCATCGTCCTCGACACAAACATCGGTCGCGAAACTTTCTCCGTCATCGGCGACGCCGTCACAAAATTATTGGACTATTCCTACTACGGCTCCACTTTCGTTTTTGGCAATCTCGGCGCGGCCAATTCCAAGTACGGACTGATTTTCGCCTTCCAGGTTCTGCCCACGATTATTTTCATCGCCGCTCTCTTTGCGGTCCTCTACTACTACGGCGTCATGCCGTTCATCGTGAAGCAGGCCGCGAAAGTCATGACCCGCTTCATGGGCGCGAGCGGCGCCGAATCGCTGAACATCGCCGCCAGCATCTTCATGGGCCAAACCGAAGCCCCGCTGACCATTCGCCCTTATCTTCCCGACGCTACCCGCTCCGAGCTCATGACCATCATGACCAGCGGCATGGCCCATGTCTCCGGTGGCATCATGGCCGCATACATCGCTTTCGGCGTGGACGCCAAGCACCTCATCACCGCCGTCATCATGACTGCGCCCGGCACTCTGCTCCTCGCCAAAATGCTCGTCCCCGAGACGGAAAATCCCGTTACTGCCGGACGCGTCGAGATGGCCAATCTCGAAAAAGACCCCAACGCTCTGGGCGCTCTCTCGCGCGGCACCATTGACGGCCTGTATCTCGCCCTCAACGTCGCCGCCATGCTCATTTCCTTCATCGCCGTCATCTATCTCTGCGATGGGATTCTCGGCGGCCTTCACAATTTTCTCGCGCACCACGGATTCACAATTTTTCCCTCCAGCCTGGAGCAAATTTTTGGCTGGATCCTCGCGCCGGTCGCCTGGCTCATCGGCGTTCCCTGGCGCGACGCGCGCGACGTAGGGAGCCTTCTCGGCACGCGCATGGTTCTGAACGAGCTGATCGCCTACGGACGCCTCGGTCCGATGAAGGGCGTCATTTCGCCGCGCTCGTTCACCATCGCCACGTATGCGCTCTGCGGTTTCGCCAATTTCAGTTCCATCGGCATTCAAATCGGCGGCATCGGCGCCCTCGCGCCCAACAAAAAAGACGAACTCGCGCGTCTCGGCATTCGCGCCATGCTCGCCGGAACGGCCGCCAATCTCCTCTCCGCAGCCATCGTCGGCATCATGCTCAAATGAAATCGCGCGCAACCTCGGTCGCAAAATCCGCCGGCGAATTCGCCCGCGCCGAAGCCGCCGCGAAATTCATTCGCGCCCGTACAAGGCTTCGCCCCGCAATCGCCGTGGTCCTCGGCTCCGGCCTCGGCGCATTCGCCGATGAGCTCGAATCTCCCGCGCGCATCCCTTACCCTCGCATTCCCAATTTCCCGCGCTCGACCGCCGTCGGCCACGCCGGACAGTTGCTCATCGGCAAAACTTCCGGCATCCCCGTCGCCGCTATGCAAGGCCGCGTCCATTTGTACGAAGGCTATTCGCCCGCCGAAGTGGTTTTCCCCGTGCGCGCTCTCCGGCGCTTGGGGATTCGCGCCGTGATCCTCACCAACGCCGCCGGCGGCGTCAATCTCAGCTTCCAGCAGGGCGCGCTGGTGCTCATCCGCGATCACATCAATCTTCTCGGTGCCAATCCGCTCACCGGACCGAACGACGAACGCTTCGGCCCGCGCTTCCCCGACATGTCCGAGGCCTACGACAGGAATTTCCGCAACGCGGCCCGCGCCGAAGCCCGCCGCCTCGACATCCCGATTCACGAAGGCGTTTACGCCGCTGTTCCCGGCCCCAGCTACGAAACGCCCGCCGAAATTCGTTATCTCCGCGCCATCGGAGCCGACCTCGTCGGCATGTCCACCGTTCCCGAAGTCATCGCCGCGCGCCATCTCGGCATGCACGTCCTCGGAATTTCCTGCGTCACCAACATGGCCGCCGGAATTCTCGACCGTCCGCTCCGCCACGAAGAGGTCCTCGAAACCGGCCGGCGCGTCGGCGGCCAGTTCATCGCGCTCCTTCGCGCAGTCATTCCTCGCATCGCCGCCGATTTGCAGGCATAATTCTGCCATGCATAACGAAGACCAGTTGATTGCCGCCGCCCGCGCCGCCCGCGATCACGCTCATGCGCCCTTCTCGAAATTTCGCGTCGGCGCCGCGGTCCACGCCAAATCCGGACGCATTTTCACCGGATGCAACATCGAAAACGCCAGCTACGGCCTCACCATCTGCGCCGAGCGCGTCGCGATTTTCAAAGCCATTTCCGAGGGCGAGCAGGATTTCGAAGCCATCGCCGTGGTCACCGATGCGGATGCGCTCACGCCTCCCTGCGGCGCTTGCCGCCAGATTATCTGGGAATTTTGCGGCGACGTTCCCGTGATTCTTTCGAATCTCGCCGGCAAGACCGAACGCGAGCGCTCGCTCAATCTCCTTCCGCGTCCCTTCGACGCCTCGCATTTGTAATTTTCGGAATCTCTCGCCTCGACGCCGCTTTTTCATCATCATCCGTCATCACCGAAGGCGCTGCGAAAAACCGTGTGCAAGGGCGGGGCGCTTTTCTGCGATAATCTTTTTTCGCTTTTCGAGGACAAAATAATGAATGGACATCCGCGTTTCCTGACGCCTCGCCGTTTGCTTTCGTCTTTGTGCTTGCTTTTCGCGCTTCTCGCGGGTGCGCTCTTTCCGTCTTCCGCCCGGCAAGCGGCGCAGGCCGGCGCACAACCAAAAAAATCCGCCGACCTCATCATTACCAACGGCCTGGTGGTCACCATGGACCACGCCCGCCGCATTTACCATAACGGCGCCGTCGCCGTGCGCGGCGATTCCATCCTCGCTGTCGGCCCCTCTGCGGAAATCGCCGCGCATTACGCCGCTGCGCGCACCATCAACGCGCACGGCGAAATCGTCATGCCCGGCCTCATCAACGGCCACTGTCACGCCGCCATGACGCTCTTTCGCGGCCTCGCCGACGACCTCGCCCTCAACGACTGGCTGCAGAAGTACATTTTTCCCGCCGAAGCCCGCAACGTCACTCCCGATTTCGTCAAATGGGGCACGCGCCTCGGCATGCTGGAAATGATTCGGGGCGGCATCACCACTTACGCCGACATGTACTATTTCGAGGATGAAGTTGCCCGCGTCACCAAACAGGCCGGCATGCGCGGCGTTCTCGGCGAAACCTTCATCGATTTTCCCGTTCCCGACAACAAGAACGTCCCGCAGATGGTCGCTTACACCGCCAAATTCATTCAGCATTGGAAAGGCGACCCGCTCATCACTCCCGCCGTCGCTCCGCATTCCATTTACACTTGCTCAACGAAAACTCTGCAAACCGCCGCGGCGCTTGCCAGAAAATATCACGTCCCGATTCTCATTCATCTCGCCGAAGCAACTTTCGAAACCGATCTTGCCGAGAAAAAATACGGCCTTTCTCCCACCGCCTATCTGGAAAATATCGGCTTTCTCGGTCCCGACGTTACCGCCGCGCATTGTGTTTGGGTGGATAACGCGGACATTCATCTTCTGGCCAGCCACGACGTCGGCTGCGTCAACAATCCCTCCAGCAACATGAAGCTTGCCGACGGCACCAGCCCCGTCGTCAGCATGATTGCCGCCGGCGTTCCCGTTGGGCTGGGAACCGACGGCGCGGCCAGCAACAACGATCTCGATCTGTTCCGCGAAATGGATCTCGCCGCCAAACAGCAAAAACTCGCGCGCATGGACCCGCGCGTTTTGCCCGCCGAGCAGGTCGTCGCCATGGCCACCATCAACGGCGCGCGCGCCCTGCACATGCAAAAGGAAATTGGTTCGCTTGAGCCCGGGAAAAAGGCGGACGTGATTCTTGTTCGCACCGACGCGCCGCACGCCACGCCCATGTACAACGTTTACTCCGAGCTCGTCTACGCTCTCCACGCGAGCGACGTGGATACCGTCATCATCGGCGGCCGCATCGTCATGCACCACCGCCGCATGCTCACCCTCGATGAGCCTCTCATTCTCGCTAAAGCTCGCCAGTACGCCATCCAGGTTCGCGCCTCCCTCGCCGCGTCCAAATAGCTGCGGCCTTATTCGGCCGCCGCCATCATGAACCAGAACAACAGTATCCCCAGCGCGCACGCCGGTGCGTGCCATCGTAACGAGCTTCGCCGCCAGACCCCGCCGATTGCGAACGCCAGTCCGGCCAGCGCCGTCATTCCCCCGATTCGGAAGATCCTGAGCAATGAAGGATCGTAATCGCCGAACCCTCCGATTGCATTCGCATAGATAATGGAACAAACCGCGAGCAGGGCCGACGCCGTAGCGAGTGCAAAGCCGAGTAGTGAGAGCGCAGAGCAGATGGTTCGCCAGTCTCTTCGTCGGGCCCATCGCACCCAGCCCCACACAATCGCCGCAGGCAGGCCCGCATAAAGCGCGAGAAGAAGCGCCATCACCAGCCGGTCAAAAAATCCGTTCATTTCATCCTGCCCTGGGCTTGAACAACAACCGCAACCGCCGGTCATGCGCCGTTGCGTTTTACTCCGGGCGCTCACTGCGTTTGATAATCATTTTTGCGGCCGTCGAGCGCAGCGTCTCCGGCACGCTCTTGCTCGTGCTCAGGATTTTCAAATCCCGCGGCGTCAATCGCGCCAGTTGGTGCATGCTGATGTCCAGCGGCGTTTTGGAATTGAAAATCAAGTTCTTCACCACGGAATAGTTTTTCATCCACATCCGGTTGTTGGCGATGATGCGCAGCACTTCCTGCGTCAGCGTGGTCATCGCCGCAAAGCTCTCCACTTCCGCGTCGCTCAAGCGCGGCGACTGCAGCACGCAGCGCTGCACCACTTTGTTCGCGTCGCGAATCAGCACGATGCGCTCTTCGCGCCCGCCGGCGTACGCCAGTTTCACCCGCTCGAGCACGTTCATTTTTGCCAGCCGCTCGAGCAGCGTTTTGCGCTTCTCCGGATCGGTCTCCGCGCCTTCCACCGCTTCTTTCAGTTCGCCTGCTTCCGGCGCGCCCTTGCGAAGCTCCGCCAGCGTGCTGCGCTGCTCGGCGTTCGCATTCGGCGAAGCCGCCAGAGCTTCAACCAACCGCGGCGAGTCCGTCAGCCGCTCCATATTGTCCAGCAGAATTTGAATTCCCGCGGTGGAGAGGTGCGCGGCAACTTTTTCGAGCGCGGATGCGGGACACGCGGGATTTTTCGCCAGCGTGTCCGCCATCCCCGGAGCCGCCGCGAAGTTCGACGCGCAGTACCGCAGCAGCGCCGGCGCCGCATCCGGCAAAGCCGCCGCCGCCAGAAAATTCTCCGCGGCGATTTTGGGCAGCAATTCGGCGGCCCGCTGCGCCACTCCTTCCATTTCATCCATCGCCAGCAGCGCAAGAATTTCCGCGCGTTCCGGGCCGGTCAGCGTCACGCCGCCGGTGCACACCGCCAGTTTTCGCTCCGGCTTCGCGCGGCCGAAAACAAATTCAGCGCGCGCTTCGCTGCGAATCGTTTCGCTAATCGCCTTCTCCTGAATTGGATTTCAGACTGTCGCGCGTCAGTGTGATTTTTCCGGGCTCGTTCGGAGGGCCGAGCGGCGGCACGGTGTGTCCGTTCAATTCCAGCAGCACGGCGTTCGATTTGCTCGCGGACACGGTGAAACTTTTTTCCGCCTGCAGCGTCAGCGTTTTCATCGCGTCCAGCTTGCCGGAAAAAACGATTTTTCCGTCTGCCGCCACGGTGACGTCTGAAGTTTCGCCTGCCTCCACTTTCAGGACCATCGGCCCGGGCGCGCGAGCGGCATTCGCCGGAACCGGATTCGGCGCGTGCGCCGGCAACGCGGCGGAACGTTGCGCCGCGCTCCCGGCGGAAACAGCGCTCGCCGAATTTTGCGAAGCGGGCAATTCTTCGGCAGACGCCGGCGCGGGATTTTTGTGCCGCAGCTTGGCCATTACCGTGCTGACAATCGCGTGTTTCTGATACCACGCGCGGATCGGCCCGCCGTACACGCGATGCACGTACCATCCTCCCGCGCCCAGCGCCGCGAGAATCACGATCGTGCCGGCAACGGCGAACCAGTTCGTGCGTTTGCGCACCGGCTCTTTTGTCCAAATCGCAATTTCCGGACGCTCCCGCGTCTCCATCGCGTATTCAGCGATTAAATTGTCTTCGTTCAGCCCCAAAAAACGCGCGATGGAACGGATGAATCCGCGATTGAAAATTCCTCCGGGTAGTTGCTCCCACCGTTCGCTTTCGAGAGCTTCCAGGAAGCGCACACTGATGCGCGTGGCAGCCGATATTTCCTCCAGCGACACGCCGCGCATTTCGCGCTCACGTTTTAGGTGCTCGCCGAACAAGCTGGTTGAACTCATCGCAGACGTTCAGTGAATGGTTTCAGTCCAAAATATAGGCGGGCGTATGGCCAGTGTCAATCGAAGGCGCAGGTATTGGTGCGAACCGTTTATCAGGCTCTTGCCCCGTTCCCGGTCAGGACCGTGGATTTTGCTTTTGTGCACCGCGCTGCCGTCCGCCCGTTGCAGTCCGCCGGTGGCAAACCTATAATGCCAGCGATGCCCGAGAGTGAATCTCTGAGAACTGGCCGCGCTCTCGGCGCCCGTGAACCCAAGGTGTCGGAACCAAAGCCCTTTTCCGGAGTGGAGCGCCGCCGCAACCCGGTCGCGCGCATCGAGCCTGCCGATGGCGGCGAAGTCGCCGTTTTCCACGAACTCGGCAAAGCGCTCACTTCTTCGTTGCAGCTGGACCAGGTGCTGCGCACCATCATGGAGAAAATCAACGAGGTGCTGCATCCGGATACCTGGTCGCTGCTGCTGATGGACACGGAAAAGCAGGAGCTGTATTTCGAGATCGCCACCGGCGAAGGCGCCGAGGCGCTGAAAGACGTGCGCATCAAGCTTGGCCAGGGCATCGCCGGATGGGTCGCGCAAACCGGCGAAGTTGTGGTGGTGCCGGATACCAGCAAGGATTCGCGCTTCTTCTCCAATGTGGACTCGAAAACCAAAACGGAAACGCATTCGATTGTTGCGGTGCCGGTGCGCTTTCGCGATCAGTGCCTCGGCGTGATCGAACTGATCAATTGCGTCGGACAAGAAGGCTTCAGCCCGCGGGAGCTGGCGCTGCTCGAAGCGCTCGCCGATTACGCCGCCATCGCCATCGAGAACGCTCGGCACGTACAGCGGATTCACGAGCTCACCATCACCGATGATTGCACCACACTTTACAACGCGCGGCATTTGAACTTCATGCTGGACACGGAAATTTACCGCTCGCACCGTTACAGCTACGAATTTTCCATTATCTTCATTGACCTCGACCATTTCAAAACTGTGAACGACACGCATGGGCATTTGACCGGTTCAAAACTTCTCGGTGAAATCGGCAACATCATCAAAAGCAATTGCCGGCTGATTGATTTCGCGTTTCGGTACGGCGGCGACGAATTCGTGCTGCTGCTGCCGCAAACGTCGAAGGAAAACGCCTGCCGCGTGGCGCGGCGCCTGCACTCGCTGATCAAAAACACCGTGTGGCTTAAGGATGACGGCCTCAATGTGCACATCACCGCAAGCATCGGCGTGGCGTCGTATCCCGTGGACTCGCGCGACAAAGCCGGGCTGCTGCACCTGGCCGACGAAGCCATGTACCTGGTGAAGAATACGACGCGCGACCGTGTGGCGGCGGCCTCGACGGGTCTCCTGTCCGAATCGTAGCCGGTGCGTGGCACAGAGCGGCGACTTATCCTCGTTTAAGCGAATGGCCGATGGTTGTAGAGCCTTCCTTTCTGTTGCCTGTTTGCGGGTCTGAAAGCGCGGAGTGAATTGCACCATAATTGTGCAATTTTACCGTGGCAAAAGTGTGATTTTGTTGCGATTAGAAAAATGTATGTAGCTGACATCACGGGAGTTACATTGATTTCTAATTTTTCATAGGTGTTGCGATTAGAGTACTGATACTGGGTCTGGAAGTCGGATGCTCGGAGCTTGGAGCTGAAAGCTTTGCGCTCCAAAGCGGAGCGAAGGGTGAGAAGGGAGCGCACGGTTCTGTTCCATTTTGGGAATGAGCTGTGGCCTGCTGCAGAATTGCACTTTGCGGCGGCCGACGAATTGGCGTTGGCGATGGCATCGGCCACCGGTAGCACGAATGGGAATCGAGAAGCAAGGACGAAGCATTCAACGGGGAATTCCGAAGGCTGAACGGGGATTAGCCGCGTTAATCGGAACGAGACGCGGAGGCAAGATCAAAGCTTGAGAAAACGGGCGGCGGCCAATGGACACCGACCGGCTGGTGTTCTTCTGAGGCTCACCCCCATCAAGGAAGCCCTCATTCCCGGATTATCAATCCGCGATTACGGACTTCTTTCTTGATGGCGGCTCTGAAAAAGGCGTCAGTCACTCGTGCCGCAGAGCGACCATGGGGTCTACGCGAGCGGCGCGAACCGCCGGAAGCAACGACGCGATGGTCGCAACGGCAAAAACGATCACGACGACGGCGAAAAGTGTCGGAAAGTCGACGGGAGACACGCCGTAGAGCATTCCGGCAAGCACGCGCGTGGAAACAGCCGCGAACCCCAACCCTGCGATGCAGCCCAGCGCACAAATGCTGAGGCCTTTGGACAGGAACAGTGCAGCGATCTGCGCGCGGGTGGCACCCACAGCCATGCGCAGGCCGATTTCGCGGGTGCGCACGGCGACCCAGTAGCTGAGCGTTCCATACAGGCCGATTCCGGCGAGAGCGATTGCGGTCAGTGCAAAAAAAGCCAGCAGAATCATGCGCAGGTGATTTTCGGAGAAGGACTCGCTCAGGTGAGCGGTGAGCGGCGAAATACCGAAGACGGAGCGGCCGGGCTCCAACTGCGCGAGCCTTTTGCGGACAGTTTGGGCCATGGTCATCGGGGCATTGCGCGTGCGCAGCAAATAATAGGGGTCGGGACCGGACGCCGTGATGCACCAGTATACCGTCGGCTGCGGCGCATGATTCAGCCCCTCTTCGCGAGCGTCGCCGACAATCCCCCGTATCTCCCCGGGCGGCAGAAGATGCTGCCCGATCTCGATCACGTGCCGACCGATGGCCGGCAATTGGCCCAAATAGGTGTTTGCGAAGCTGCGATTCACCATCACGTCCATACCGCTGGTGCGTTCGCGGCAGGCCTGGCCCTGGAGCAGAGGAATTTGCATGGTGGCAAAATAATCCGGGGAGACCGCGAGGCTGTCCGCAATGATTTTGCGAGTCGGGTGCGCCGATCCCCCGACGAGCTTGAATTCAGTCTCTGGACCGGAAGGAATGCCCGGCAGCGTGCCGCTGGTGGCGGCTTCGCTCACGCCCGGCAAGGAGCGCAGTGAATTGAGGATTCGGTCGATTCGCTGGGTGAGCGCCTTGTAGTTCGTGGTTTCCGCATAGGAAGCACTGACATGAAAGGTAAGGACATGAGCGGGTTCGAAACCGGGCGAGACGCGCGCGATTTCTTCGAAGCTGCGCACGAGCAGGCCGGCGCCGGCGAGGAGGGTCACGGCCAGAGCCACCTGCACCGCGACGAGCAGCCATTGCAGGCGGTTGCGCGTGGAAACCTGCGCGCCGCTGGTCTGCGCCAGCGAACCGGAGATTCCCTGTCGTGCGGCTGTCAGCGCCGGAAAGAGTCCGCAAAGGAGGGTCACAATCATGGAACAAATCAGCGCATACAGCAGGATGGCAGAATCGAGGTGGATTTCTCCGACGCGCGGAAGGTTTGCCGCGAACGTCTGGAAAATTTTCGAGGCCGCGCCAGCAATCACCAAACCCAGCGCCGCGCCCGCCAGCGAAAGCACAAAGGTTTCCGTGAGGAGCTGGCGAAGAATGGCTGCGCGCGAAGCGCCGAGCGCAAAGCGAATGGAGATTTCATGGCGTCGGTGGGAAGAGCGCGCGAGAAGCAGCGCCGCAATGTTGGTGCATGCAATGAGGAGCAGCAGGGAAACGGCGCCGAAGAGCATCCAGAAGGAGCGACCGATGCTGCCAACGATGGTGTCCTTGAGGGGCTGAATTTTCACGGCGATGTCCGCGTCCGGTTTGGGATACTGCTTGCCCAACTGAGCCTGAACGGTCGCGAGATTGGCGCGGGCCTGCGCGAGCGTCACTCCCTTCTTCAGGCGCCCGACGACCGTATACCAGGTATCAGTCCTGCTCAGAGTGTACGGCGCCCCGACGGGTACGGGGAGCCACACATCCACGTCAGAGACAGGGAAGGGAAACGAAGCGGGCATGACGCCCACAATGGGAACGGCGGCCCTGCCGATACGCAGCTTTTTGTTCAGCACATCCGGGCGGCCACCGAACCGTTCGCGCCAATAACGGCTGCTGATTAAAGCCGCTGGAGGGCCGCCGAAGTGCTCTTCCGCCGGTGAGAAATCGCGTCCCAGCGCCGGCGCGACACCCCACACTTGTAAAAATCGCGGGGCCACGAACGCGATGGTGATTTTCTCCGGAATCGCGCCGGAGGTTTCCGAATCGTCCTCGGTGTAGTATCCCGTGAGCGCCTGAAAAGTGGAGTTCATGCGGTTCCATTCTTCGAGCCGCACAGGGGCGACAAAGGGATTCGAGGCGCCGCGTATCTTTGCGTTGTACTGGGAAATGCGCATCAATTGATTGCCGTCGGGGAACGGGAGAGGCCGAAGAAGGATCGCATCGATGGCCGAGAAAACAGCAGTGTTGGCACCGATGCCGAGGGCGAGAGTGAGGACGGCGACGGCGGTAAAACCCGGGGACTTGCGGAGCATGCGGAAGGCGAAACGCAGGTCCTGCGCGAGAGAATCGAGAAAAGGGAATCCGCGATAGTCGCGGACGGATTCCTTGATTTGGTCCGAGCCGCCGAGGGAGATTTGGGCGGCGCGACGAGCGGCTTCCGGCGCCATGCCGCGCGCGACGTTTTGCTCGATGAGCAGGGCGAGATGAGTTTGCAGCTCTTCGTCGAGCATGCGTTCTCTGCGGTGTTTGCCGAGCGTAGCGCGGAGGCGAAGGAAGATTTGGCGCAGCCAGTTCACGGGTTCATGCCTTTTCCGCGCCGGCGAGCAGGCGGGTAATAATCGTGGCCATGCGCTCCCAGCTTTGCGTTTCGAGCGCGAGCTGCCTCTTGCCGGCTTTGGTCAAGGAATAAAAGCGGGCGCGGCGATTGTTTTCCGAGACGCCCCATTTGGAGCGAATCCAGCCGCGCTGTTCGAGGCGCACGAGAGCGGGATAAAGTGTGCCTTGATTGAGCAGCAGAGCGTCGCGAGAAACCCGTTGGATGCGGCGGGCGATGCCGAAGCCGTGGAGCGGACCCAGAGTCTGGAGGGTTTTCAAGACGAGCAGGTCGAGGGTGCCTTGCAGGACTTCGGCTTTGGGCGCGGTAATCATCGGCCAGCGTACCTGTTGATGTTCAACAGGACGATAGGCCAAGATCTGTTGATTGTCAACAGGAATCGAGAAATGCCGGTTCAGCACGGGCGGCGCAAAAGAGGACCGGAGTTGAGGGCGCCCGGCGAAAGTTTCTCGGGGAATCTTCCCCGGAAACAACGGTAAATTGCGAGCGCGATTTGTGGATGGGTATCCGGGTGTCTATACTCAGCTTCTAAGTGTGGGAGCGGCCCGAGAGCGCTGTGCGGGAATGAGGTGGTTGCGGGCGTGGCGATGAAAAATGCGATCGGGCGCGGGCGGACGGAGTGAAAAACCGGGAGGCGGCGAGGTACGCGCGGTGGTCGGCGGGAATTGCGGCGGCAATTTTCCTGGTGGTGCTGGGGGTGTATCTGCGGCAGCGGGAGATTCGCGGGGGGCGGACGAAAAATGTGCCGGAGGTGCCGCGTTCGGTGGCGCAGCAGTCGGCGGGATTCACGTTTTCGAAAGTGGTGGGCGCGCAAAAGCTGTTCACGGTGCATGCTTCGCAGGCGACCGAGTATCGCGCGGGGAATCGCAGCTTGCTCGAAAATGTATCCATAAAAATTTACGGCGCGCACGGCCATCGGGACGATTCGGTGCGCGCCGGGGAATGCAGCTATGAGCCGGAGACGGGAAGCATTCGGTGCCGCGGCGTGGTGCAGATTGAATTGCGCGATGCGACGGCGCGCCGCGGCGAAGGAATGCAGCTTGAGACCAGCGACATTCTGTTTGAGCGCGACAGCGGAAAGGTGAGCTCGGAAAAGCCGGTGGTCCTGCGATTTGCGCGCGGAAGCGGGACCGCGGATGGAATTCTGTACGATCCACAACGCGAGAATGTGACGCTGAAGAAAAATGTGCGGATGGAAATCGAGCCTGCGGGAAAAGGGCGGGCGCCTGCGCTGAAATTGAGCGGCGGAGCGCTGGAATTTCGCCGCAAGGAAAATCTGCTGGAGCTTGCCGGGCCGGTGCGCGCGGAGCAGGGCGGGGAAACACTGACGGCCGGAAAAATGAAGCTGCGGCTGAATCAAAAGATGCATCCGGCGCGCGCGGTGGCCAGCGGCAATGCGCAGATTTTTGCGGGCGAAGCGAAAGGCGCGGGATTCGTCAAGGCGGAACGGGTAGAAGCCGAGTTCAGCGCGGCGGGCGCCATTCAGAAAATTGTGGCCGAGGGAGACGTGCGCGGCGAATCGCGCACGAGCGGCAAGAACGGCGCGGAAACCAATGTTTCGGCACAACAGGCGGAGATGATTTGGGCGGAAAGAGACGGCGCGAGCGAACCGGCGGAAGCGATTCTGCGTGGCGGCGTGAAATGGAGCGCCGTTGCAGCCGGCGTAAGCCGAAATGTGAGCACGCAGGCGCTGCTCATAAAGTTTGCGCCCGTCGCGGGAAAGCGCCGCGTGCGGCTCGCAGAAGCGGAAACGCTGGGCCCGGGAGAAGTGGCGGTGAGCGGTCCGAACGAGCGGGCGCGCGTTCGGGCGGCGAAATTGACGGCGCGATTTGACGAGCAGAATCGCTTGACGGCGCTGCGCGGGAGCGGAGGCGTGGAAATGGCGCGGAGCGACGGCAACGAGGCTGCCACGCAGACCAGCACCGCGCAAAGTTTCGCGGCGGAATTGGCCGGCGGAGGCGAATGGAAGACGATTGATGAGCGCGGGGATGTGAAGTTTGCGGAAGACGGACGAAGAGCAACGGCGGACCAAGCACAACTTTCGCGCGCCACCCATGAAATAACGCTCGAGGGCGCGGCTTCGGTGGAAGACGCGGCAGGGCGATTGCAGGCGCATCGGATTCGGGTTAATGAGACGAGCGGCGAGATGCAGGCGAACGGCGACGTGGTCGCAAGTTATTTTGGAAAGAGAGCGGCGGGCGCGAGTATGGGATTCGCGGCGAATGCGGTGCAGGATTTGGACGCGGATGTGAACATTTCCGCAGACCGGATGATTGGAACGGGAATGAGCAAGTCCGCGAGCGGAAACGGCTACGCCATTTTTTCCGGACACGCGCGAATGTGGGAGAGCAACGGTTCGCTCGAAGCGGACACGATTGAGTTTTGGCAGAGCGAGAAGCGCGCCGAGGCGCGCGGGAACGTTCGAGGGCAATTTTTGGAGATGGTTCACGGCGGCTCGCTCAAAAATGAGAAACGGGGAACGAAGACGGCCCCGATGGTGTGGAAAGTAGACGCAACGCAGGCCGATTACTGGAGCGATACGGGGAAAATGGAATGGACCGGAGGAGTGAACGCGAGTTCCGCAGAGGGAGAAATTTCGAGCAAGAGTTTGGAGTTGCTGTTCGCGAAGGGAGCGGACGGCAAAGAATGTTTGCAGCGCGCGACGGCGCGGGGCGGCGTGCGCATTGAGCAAAATGGGCGCGTGGGAACGGCAGAACGAGGAGAATACGTTGCGAGAGAAGGCAAATTTGTGCTGTCGGGCGGCAGGCCGACTCTGGCGGATCGTTCGGGGAACAGCACCACCGGGCACACGCTAACGTTTTTTCTGGCGAACGATACGGTGCTGGTGAATTCGGCTGGAGAAGCCAAAGTGGAGAGCAAGAACTAAGGCGCGGGTAATTCTTCGCAAATGGAGCGCGAAACGACGAGGCAGATTCGGCCACGCAGTTAGGAGTGACACACTTCCGAGCAAATTCACGCCGTTCAGGTCAATGAGGCTCTAGGAATCAACCGGGCAGGAATGAGACGGCGGAGTGGGTCCTTCAGCCATCCCCGCCGGCTTTTTGCGCTGGCGCAGACACGCAGCGTCGCTCATTGGGCTTGATTGCATTTCGTGACATACTTTCCGCATGGAAGGCGGAAAAGTCAAAGCTGCCATTCGCGCACACGTGCCCCGGGAGTTGAGAAACTGGCTGCGGTCGCCGGCAAAAGCGGCCGACTGGCTGTGGTTGAGCACCAGGGCGCAAATGGGATGGACTCAGCAATTTCGGATTTCTGACGACAAAAGCATAATCTGTCATCCGATCGCTTATCGGGCGGCGCTAAAAGCTCAGACGGAAGATCCGGAGCAAGCAGCGGAACTGCAGCGGTTCCTCGAGGACTGCCGGCCCGGAATGGTTTTGTTCGATGTCGGGGCGAATTTTGGGCTTTTCAGCCTGATCTGTGTGCGAATGGGGGGACGAGCGATTGCAATTGAACCTTCAGCGATCGGTTCCCGAATCATCCGCAAGCAAATGGAGCTGAATCGCGTAGACAGCACGATGAAGCTAATCGAGGCAGCGGCCGGTGAGCATGAGGGCGTGCTCGAGATGCTCAGCGCGGGAGTTTTTTCAGACGGGTACTACAAATACGAGCGCGCGCGGGATTCCCGAGAGCTGACGCGCGTGCCGATGACGACTCTGGACAGGTTGTGTGCCCGATTCGGAGGACCTTCGCACGTAAAAATTGACGTTGAGGGATACGAAGCGGCAGTGATTCGCGGAGCCAAGGAATTACTGGCGCAGCGGACCGCGACCGTGTTTCTCGAGCTGCACAATGAAATGGCCCGGTCGGCGGGAGAAGACACGAAGTTTTGTGTCGAGGAACTCTCAAGGAACGGCTACAGTATCTATTCAGTGCATGGCCGCAAATTGACCCTCGAGGAAGCCACGCAGCCGGCGATTTGTCGGATTGTGGCGACCCAGGCGGCGTAGCGGAACCGTTCGAACTTGCAGCTCTGCACGAATTAGCGCTTCAAGCTGTACATGGCCGCGAACGTGGAAGTCATTCCCGTTAGCGCAGTGGACTTGCCGTTCATCCCTAAAGCTGCGGCATTGTTGGTGAGTGGTCGGGGCGTGGAGATTTGAACTCCAGACCTTCTGCGCCCAAGGCAGACGCGCTACCAGGCTGCGCTACGCCCCGATGTGCTTCTATTCTAATGCAGTTTCCGAGTTCGCGCTGACTGCAGCCGATACCGAATCGGCGCGGCAGGCAATGTTGCTGTTGCATGCTGAGCTCATGCGGCGCGCCGCGGCGCCACGCCGGCTGCAGGGTCTTCGAATGCTGCGCCGGCGCGGCTAACATCATCTGTGTAAGATCCGAGATTCGAAACGCCTCGGCCTCCGCAGCACAACTCCGCCTTGGAGATTTCCGTGCGACTCTGCGGCGTCAGTACGCCTTCCAGCCGCGACTCCGGACCGCTTACATGGCCCTGTTCGCTTCGGCGATGGCGGCGTTGAGTTGTTGCTCTCCGGTCTGCGCCTTAGCGCTGAGATAACGAAATACCGCATACTGCGCTGCATTCGGCGCCGTATACGCCATGCCGATATCGTTGGCGAGATACGCCAGATGGCTGCGCAGCTTCGTTTCGAAGACCAGAGTGCCTTCGCTCGACTGCGTTCGCAACTGCACCAGCTCGCCAATGGCGGTGTTGAGCGCCTTGAGCGCCGCCTGTCCTGCGCTTGAAGTGCGACTCGACGACTCCAGTTTCTGGCGCGCATCAATCGCGCGATTCAAAGTTCTATCGAGCGTATCGAGCACGCCGTGAATTTTCAGCTCAAGCGCGAGCTCGGCCGCCAGTTGCTGCTGCGTCGCGTGCAGTCGCGGGTCGAGCGAAACCTGAAACGTCTGCCGTGAGATGTGCCCGCCGTAGTCCAGCGTCACGCTGTAAGTGCCGGGGATTACTTGCGGACCCAACAACGTGTCTTCTTCACCGCCCGCTGCCACCGGCGGCTCAAAGCCCTTCACTTCCGTGGCGCTCGGGTACCGCAAATCCCACTGGAAGCGGTTCATTCCCGCCTTGATTCCCAGGGCCTTCTGTTCACGCGCCTCCGCAATTTCCGTCGGAATAAACGCGGTTCCTTCCGCGCTCGGGATTTTTGCTTTGGTAGCGCGGTGCAGGTGGAAGGTGCGAATCGTCTGGCCCTGCGCATTGGAAAACGACAGCGTCACCGGCGTGTGTCCGTCGTAATTCGCCGGAATGTGAAAAAACACGGTTGCGCCAAACGGCGGATTCTGCCCCACGTTCGGAATCGGGAACCCACCGCCGCCGTACGCATGCGTGAGCCATGCACGCTGCGGCGCGAACAAGTAAGGATCATCATTCGCCACGCTCGGATTTTTGGTGAGCTGCTCGAGCAACGCCAGGTTGTCGAGCGCCCAGAAGGAGCGCCCATGCGTCGCAATGGCCACTTCTCCCTGCCGCGTATTGACGGCGATGTCGCGAACCTGCGCCACGGGAAGATTCAGCGTCAGCGGCTGCCAGCGCGCTCCCCCATCCAGACTGACATACAGCGTGTTTTTTGCGCCGAGGAAAAGCAGGTTGGCGTCATTCGGGTCCTGCCGAATGTCAAAAACGTAGGTGTCCTCCGGCAAGCCTTCGGTGATTTGCGTCCAATGACGGCCGTAGTCGGTGGTTTTGAAAACGTAAGGATGAAAATCATCCCACATATACCGCCGCGCGCTCAGGTACGCGGTCGCAGCATCCGCATAGGACGGCTGAATCGAATTAATCCACGAAAACTTCGGCAACTCCGGCGGGCGCACCGAGCGCCAGGTCGTTCCGCCGTTCGTCGTCACGTGTACCATTCCGTCGTCCGAGCCCGCCCAGATGACATTTCCATCCTTGGGCGAAACAGCAATGGCCGAAAGCCCCGGATAAATTTCCGCGCCCGAAGCGTCATAATTGATCGGCCCGCCGCTTGCGGCCTCCATGCTCGCCATGTTGCGCGTCAAATCCGGGCTGATGCGCCGCCAAGTCCGGCCGTAATCGTCGCTGCGCAGCACGTACTGCGCGCCAATCAGCAGCTCCTTCGGATTCACCGGCGAAAATAAAATGGCGTGGGTCCAGCCGAAGCGGTATTTCAGTTCCGACGACGCGGCGCCCTCCTGATAATCCGGCCACGGGCTGATTCCTTCCAGTTGTCCGGTCTTTCGGTTCATGCGAATGAAAATGCTGAAGTACCCGTTTCCGTAAGTGATGTTTGAATTGTCCGGCTGCGGCACGGAGTAGGTGCTCTCGCCATACGCCACGCGATGCCAGTCGCCCGCCGAAATCGCGCCCGGACTGGCGCTCGGCCCTTCCGTCGAGCCTTCGTCCTGCTGCGCGCCGAATAGGTGATACGGAAAATCGTTATCGATATTGATGTGGTAAAACTGGCCGGTCGGCTGATTGTGCTCTGAACTCCAGGTTTTCCCGCCGTCGGTCGAAACCGTCGCGCCGCCGTCATTTCCTTCCAGCAAAATGTTCGTGTTGTTCGGATTGATCCATACGATGTGATTGTCGCCGTGCGGGGTATGCAATTTGCGGAACGTTTTCCCGCCGTCATGCGACACCCAGAGGGCGTCGACCTGCGGCGCGTAAACTGTGTTCGCATCCTTCGGATCCGCGTAAATTGCCATGTAGTAAAAAGCGCGCTGTCGAAACGCCCAGTCGCGATTGGTGCGCGTCCACGTTTGCCCGCCGTCATTCGAACGAAAGACTCCGCCGTGTTTGGCCTGCACAATGGCGTAAACCACTTGCGAATCTCCGCCGGAAACGGAAACGCCGATGCGCCCCAGCACTCCCTGCGGGAATCCCTGATTGTGGCTCAGATTCGTCCAGTGCTCGCCGCCATCGGTGGACTTGTAAAGTCCGCTCCCGGGGCCGCCGCTCACCAGCGCCCAGGGCATTCGCTGCGCCTGCCACATCGCCGCATACAGCACCTGCGAATTGTGCGGATCCATTACCAGATCAATCGCGCCCGTGCGGTCATTAATGAAGAAGATCTTGCGCCACGTTTTCCCGCCATCCGTGGTCTTGAAAATTCCGCGGTTGGGATCCGGCGCAAACACGTGGCCCATCGACGATGCGTAGACGATGTCCGGATTCTGCGGGTCAATCGCCAGAGCGCTGATGGTGTGCGTATCGCCCAGCCCGGCATAACTCCACGTTTTCCCGGCATCGGTGGATTTGTAAACTCCGTCGCCGGGAATCATGTCGTTGCGGATGTCGCTCTCGCCGCTTCCCACGTAAATGATTTTCGGATCGGAAGGCGCCACGGCAATCGCCCCGATGCTCGGACTTTTGCTCGGGTAATGCCCGTCGGAAATATTCACCCACTTGATTCCATAATCCGTGCTCTTCCAGATGCCTCCGCCCGTCGAGCTCATATAAAAAAGATTCGGATCGCTCGGCACGCCGGCTACGGCCACCACGCGTCCGCCCACAAATGGCCCCACAAGCCGCCAGTGCAATTTGCTCATCAGCGCTTCGGAAGAGACTTGTCCCGTGCTGGTTGCCGCCATCAGCGCCAGCGCCGCAACGGCAAGGCCGGCGACGGCAAAAGCCGCTTTACCGAATCGCCGGATTCCCGGCGCGCGATTTACTGCCCTATGAATTTCGACTGGATTGTGCATGTGCATCTCCCTTCGTATTAAAGAAAGCCGCAGGAACCGCATAAGATCCGAGAAAGTCTACATCAGAGCTGAATTTCGGAAACCGGGAAATTTCACTGGCGAGCAACGGGACGCCCCAGAGCCGCGGCGCGTTCCGTCCGTCCCGCAGGGCCTCGAAAACCTGCGCGCGGAAGAGAGCCTCTGCGCGCAGCCTAGACTGTTTTATCTTTCGAATAGCAGATGCGTTCCAGATTGCATTCCACGCATCGCGGCCTTCGCGCCTGGCAAACGCGCCTTCCGTGCCAGATGATTTGATGCGAAAACAAAATCCATTTCTCCCGCGGGATCACCCGCATCAGGTCCTCTTCGATTTTTCGCGGCTCGGTATTCTTCGTCAGGTCCAGCCGTTGCGTCACTCGCTGCACATGCGTATCCACCACTACGCCCGCTGCAATCCCGTACGCTGTTCCCAGCACCACGTTGGCGGTTTTTCGCGCCACTCCCGGCAGGGTCAGGAGCTCATCCATCGTCTGCGGTACTTTTCCGCCAAATTCTTTCGTAATCCTCCGGCTCGCGCCAATCAGCGACTTCGCTTTGTTGCGGAAAAATCCCGTCGTCCGGATTTCATTCTGCAATTCCGCCGTGTTTGCATACGCCAGATCTTTCGCCGTCGGATACTTTTCGAAAAGCGCGGGCGTCACCATGTTGACCCGCTGATCGGTGCACTGCGCCGAAAGGATGGTCGCCACCAACAGTTGAAAAGGATTTTTATGCTCGAGTGCGCACGTCGCCTGCGGATAGGCTTCGTCCAGCTTGCCCAGAATCGCGCGCACGCGCTGCGGGTCCGTGCCGCGTGCCGCGCCGCCGCGCTGCTTTTGCCGCCTGGGTTGCGGAGCGGGTCGCCGCGAAGCTTTCCTCTTGGCCATGGAGGGCAGAAATATAGCACACGCCTTCCGAAATCGCGCTTCTAGTGCCCGCCGATCGAATCGCGCACCATCCCGTGCCGCTCGGCCCACTCATCGCTCATCCGATTGCGAATCTCCCACAGCTCCGGAAAGAATCGCACGCGCAATCCTTCATTCAGCAGTTCGACCGCCCGCCCTTTCAGCGATTTCGCGCCCAGCCCGATGGTGCGCATAATCAGTTGCATGTGCACGGCGCGGAATCGTTGAAACAGCTCGTCAAATTCCGCCAGCGCCTCCGCCACCACGTACGCGTCCGAATGCGTGTATTCGGAGTCATAAACCTTCTCCAGCGTCAGCCCGTGCCTTTCCAGATAGTTCGTCTTGAACGACTGCCACAGCGGCGCCTGCATCCGCAAAAGCGTCCGGAACCCGGGCGACTCCTGCCCGCTCCCGTTGCCCAGCCGCAGCCGGATTTCCTGGTATTCCTTGGGCGACATTGTTTCCAGCAGCGCCAGCTCGTCAATCATCAGCCGCTCGGCGATATGCGCCCGCCGGAAAAGGGTCAGAACGCGGTTGGTATCCTCTTTCTGCAAATAATCGTCAATGTCCAGCAGCGTGTATCCAATCAGCTTCATCCACATCTCTTCCACCTGGTGCACAATCTGGAATTGCAATTCATCCCGATTGCACAACTCGTGGAAATCCTTTTGGCAGGAGAGAAGCGCCTTCGTGTTCAGATAAATTTCGTAATCGAGCGTCCCTTCGCCGTTCATGACCGAGTAAAAGAACTCCCGATCCATCGTTTCCTCCTGCGCGAAGCCTTGCACAACCTCGCATCGAAAATCTGTGATGATCTCCGCCGATTATCGCACGCCGGGGCGCTGCCGGTTTCCATCCCCGGAGAAATGCGCGTGGTTACTTTATCCCGCCTGCCGTGCGGCCGCTCCGACCTTCTGAACTAAATGCGCTCCCCCTGTGGAGCTTCCCGCCTCTTTGCCCACACTTGCGCCGCCAGCGCAAACACCGCCGGAAAACATTCCAGCACGTAGCGCGGCTCCGGCGTTTCAATCGTCGTCAGAAACGCCGTGCGAATCACAATAAACGCAACCAGCACCATCGCCGCCGGATTCTTCCGGCATTTCCACGCGCCGGCGAGCGCCAGCGCCGCGTAGGCGATTCCCGCCAGAAAAAGCGCCAGCGAATCGCAGTACTGCGTTTCATCGTCTTCCCACCATTTCCCAATCGGCCACAATTTGCCCGAAAGCGGCAGCATTTCGATGCGCGGCGTGAACCACATGGTCAGCGCGCGGAAAACCGGAATTTTCAAATAGGTTCGCAGCGGGTCCCGCGCGGTTCTCTCTCGCGCAATTTCCGCGAATTGGCGGTCAACTTCCGGCGTCATCGTTTGCGTCCGGTTATACGCCGCAAGCAATCTCTCCACGCGCGCTTTTTCCGCTGCGGAATCGAACGCCGACGCCGGCAAATCCTTCACGTGAATTTCGCCGCCGTCCAAATTCCACGAAACGGTGAACACATCGCCGAATCTCCACAGCCACGTTTTTTCCCACGAATAAAATCCCTTCGGCACATACTCCCCCGGCATTTCGCCGTACCGCGGCGCTAAAAATTGCGCTTCGTGCAGCACGCGCCAGTTTCGCGCGCCCCACGGCAGCAGCGGCAAAATCAATCCCAGCGCCATCCAGCTCGCCGCGCGCGCCAATTTCTTCCAGTTCGCCGGGCGCCGCCACAAAAACACCAGCACCACGCCCGCTCCCGCCAGCACCAGCGGTGTTTCCGGACGCACCAGCGTCCCGAATCCCGCAACAATTCCGCCCAGAAGCCACGGCATCGCCGCCCGCATTTCTCCGCCGGCAGGCGCGGAAGCGCGCGCAACTTCACCGGCTCTTTGCGCTTGCAAAACATTCACGCCGTTCTCGTCCCTCACCGCTTCAACCAGCACCAGCAGCGCCAGCGCCGTCAAAAACGTCGCCAGCGTCTCCGTCAGCACCACGGCCGTGTAGTTTGCCGTGAAGGGACAAACCGCCCCCAGCCACAGCGCCGCCAGCGCCACGCGCGAACGGCTCGCCTGGGGCGCGAGCACGGCCGCGATTCCCGCCGCCAGCACGCAGGTCAGCACATCCATTCCCGCCTGCGCCAGCATCACCGCGCGCCAGCTCTCACCGAACACCGCGTAAATCGCCGCCAGAAACGCCGGATACCCGGGCGCCCTCATATCCACCGGCAAAATTCGCCCGCCCAGCTTCAGACCGTAAATGCCATGTTTCAGCCAGTTTCGCGCAAGCTGTTGATAAATCGGCGTATCGCCCGCATCCAGGAATGGAAATTGCCGGATAAAATAGAGCCGCCAGCCCAGCGCAGTCAGTACAGCGCCAGTGACCCCGAGGCGCATCTTAGTAGAAGCTTTCATTGACACTACTTTCGTAGCGTTTTAGCTTTGCTTGGATTTTGCTCGGCTAGCTTGCTGCTCACTTATGGTTAAACGCAAGCCTATTTTCTACGATGAAGAGCGCCGTCGCTGGCGCCGCACGCGCCGTGTGCTTGAAATCTCCGGCGTGCTCTTCACCATTTTGATCCTCAGTTTTTTCTCCAACATCATGCGCCGCCCCAATCTTCCCGAGCTGCTCCTTCCCGAGCGCGGCCCGATGTACCGGCCCGTCAAAACCGTTCGCCGTGTCCCCGCGCGCGCCAAACGCCCCGGCTATCGCCCTATTCGCGCGCGCAAAGTCGCCGCCATCGGCGAAATTCCTCAGCACTATGACCCGCTCCGCGCGGCCTTTTATGTCAACTGGGATTCCAACAGTCTCGCTTCTCTCGAGCTCCACTATCGCGACATTGATTTGCTGATTCCCGAAGAGCTCCACGCCTTCACCGCCGATGGCTCGCTGGCCGCCGACAAAGATCCGAAGCTCGCCGCCTTTCTCAAATCCATCAACATCGAGCTTCCGCAAATGCCGCTCGTCAACAATTACGACGGCCAGAACTGGCGCATCACTCCGCTGGCGCAGATGTTCGCCAGTCCCGCTGCGCGCCGGCGTCTCATCTCCGCTCTCGAGGATTACGCCGTTGCCCGCAAAGACGCCGGCATCGCCGTGGACTTCGAAAACATTCCCGACCAGAGCCAGTCCAATTTCACGGAGTTCATTCGCGAGCTGGGCCTGGCCCTCCACGCCGGCCATCTGAAACTCATGGTCGCGCTTCCGGCGGCGGATTTTTCCTATGATTACAAATCCATCGCGCTCTATTCCGACGCTATCATTCTCATGAACTACGATTTTCACTGGCCGCAATCCGCGCCCGGCCCGGTTGTGGCGCAGGACTGGTATCAGCGCAATCTCGACGCCATCGTTAAAGCCGTTCCGCCGCAGAAAATCGTCATGGGCATCGCCAATTACGCCTATGACTGGCCTTCGCCCACAAAAGAAAATCCGCACCCCGTCGCGGAAGCGCTTTCCTTCCAGACCGCCTGCGTCCGCGCTCTGGAATCCGGCGCCACCATTCAATTCGATCCCGCTTCTCTCAGTCCCTATTACAGCTACGAAGACGAAAACAACAACGTCCACAGCGTCTGGATGCTCGATGCGCTCACCGCTTACAACGAACTTCGCGCCGCCTATCGCGCCCGCGTCCAGGGCGTCGCGCTCTGGCGCTTCGGTTCCGAAGATCCGTCGCTCTGGGACATCTGGGACGGCCCGCACGTCACTCCCGCTGCCCGCGCCCAGCTCGGGACCATTCCGCCCGGCTACGATTTAATTCTCGAAAATTCCGGAGACCTCTGGCGCATCACCGCCCAGCCGCAAAGCGGCGCCCGCACCTTTCAGTACGACGCCGTCTCCGACACTTTCACCGACGAGACCATCACCAAATTCCCTCTCTCCTGGCGCATTGAGCGCATGGGCGGCCCCAATCCCAAAGAGCTCGCGCTCACTTTCGACGATGGCCCGGACCCCACCTGGACGCCCCAAATCCTCCGCATCCTCGAAGAAAAGCATGTCCCCGCGGCTTTTTTCGTCATCGGCGTCGAGGTGGACCGCTATCCCAATATCGTTCATCAGGAATATGCCGACGGCGACGAAATCGGCAATCACACTTACACCCATCCTGATTTCGATGCCGCTTCGAAAACGCAAATTGAACTGGAATTGAATCTCACCCAGCGCCTGCTCGAAAGCGACCTCGGCGTCAAAACTTTGCTCTTCCGCCCGCCGTACGGCATTGACGAAGAGCCGGACACCGCCGAGGAAGTCGCCAATCTTCCCATTCCGCAATCCATGGGCTATCTCCTCGTCGCCGGCCACATTGATCCCCACGACTGGGGCGAAGAGGGCGGCGTTCCTCCTCCGCCGGCGAACGTCATCGTTCAGCGCGTGGTTCAGCAAACCCTGCAAAAGCCCGGCAACGTCATCATGCTTCACGATGGCGGCGGCAATCGCAGCCAGACCGTCGCGGCGCTTCCGCAAATCATCGACCAGCTCGAAGCCCGCGGCTACAAATTCGTCACCCTCTCCGATCTTGTCAATCAGGACCGGGCTCAGGTCATGCCCCCGCTCACCAGCCGCGAACGCTTCTTCGCCCGCACCGACGCATTCATCTTCGACCTCTTCCACTGGCTGCGCTTAATCATCGCTTTCATTTTTGTCGCCGGAATCGCTCTGGTCAGCGGCCGCGCGCTTTTCATCGGCGTCCTCGCTCTCGTCGAAAAGCTTCGCCCCGCGCCGAAAGATCACCCGGAATATAAGCCGCTCGTGAGCGTGCTCATTCCCGCCTTCAACGAAGAAGCCGTCATCGCCCAGACCGTCCGCGCTGCGCTCGCTTCGCATTATCCGAAGCTCGAGGTCATCGTCGTGGACGACGGCTCTTCTGACGCTACCAGCGACCGCGTCCTCAAATTTTTCGGCCATGATTCCCGCGTCCGCCTCCTCCGCCAGCCCAATCACGGCAAATCCGCGGCGCTCAATCACGCCCTCGCCGAAGCCTCCGGCGAAATCATCGTCACCATTGACGCCGACACCCAGGTGGACCCCGAAGCCATTTCCCGCCTCGTCCGCCATTTCTCAGACCCGCACGTCGGCGCCGTCGCCGGCAACGTCAAAGTCATGAACCGCAATCGCTGGCTCACGCGCTGGCAGGCTCTTGAATACATCACTTCGCAAAATCTCGAAAAGCGCGCCTTCGACCTGCTCAATTGCATTCCCGTCGTTCCCGGCGCCGTCGGCGCCTGGCGCGCCCAAGTCATGCGCGATTCCGGCGGCTTCGCGGCCGACACCGTCGCCGAAGACACCGACCTCACCCTCACCATTCGCCGCCATGGCTGGAAGATTGTTTACGACGAAGACGCCATCGGCCGCACCGAAGCTCCCGAGACCATGGAAACCCTCGTCCGCCAGCGCTTCCGCTGGACCTTCGGCACGCTGCAGGCTTTCTGGAAGCATCGCGACGCCATCGGCCGTCCGCGCTACGGCACACTCGGCTGGATTACTCTTCCCAATGTTTTCCTCTTCCAGATTTTGCTTCCGCTTGTTTCGCCCATCATCGATTTCCTGTTCCTCTTCTCGATCGTTCTCTGGGGACTCGCCCAGTTCCGCATCACGCATCTCCCGGCGTTGTGGACCAGCGACGACGTCATCCGCTCACTCGTCTTCTTCGCCGCCTTCATGCTCATTGACCTGCTCACCTGCGTCATCGCCTTCGCCCTGGAAAAAAACGAAGACTGGTCGCTTCTTCTCCCGCTCCTCATCCAACGCTTTTATTACCGCCAGATGATGTACGTGGTCCTTTTCCGCTCCATCAAGGAAGCGGTGCAGGGCCGTCCCGTCGGCTGGCGCGGCGTCGAACCCCAGGCTCCCAAACCCGAGATGCCCGCTCCCGTTGCGCAAACCTAACGACACATGGACGAGAACGAGAGCTTCATTTCGCTGAAAGGCCCGGTCGAGAAAGTGAACGGCAAGCTGGTCCTAAGAATTCCTTTCATGGTTGGCGGCGAAAAGTTGGTTGACTGTGCCCGCGGCATCGCTTCGGTAGAAGGTGATTATCTGATGGTCGCGATTCCCGATTGGCCGGCAGAGAAACTCGGTATTGCTGAGGGAAGCTGGGTCGACGTTGATAATCACGACGGCAAGTTTCACCTTCAGCCCGCTTCCGAAACAGGTGCATAAACTGAAGCTGTTTGCCCGGCGCCGTCATCCCCGAACCGATTCCGCGCAATTCCGCCCGCCGTTTGGCGTGCCTCTTTTTCCTTGACTTTCCGTTTATTTTCTAGTATATATCCCTTCAGCCCCCGATGGGCCGCTGTGCCAAAGTAGCAAGAAGCGCCGCCGCCGCTGCTGCCTGGCGGCTTTTGCATTTTATGGAGTCCAATCGGGCCATTTTTGGCCCTTATGAAGCACTGGAGAAAATTCTAATCGAGTAAATATGAAAAATTAGAACTCGCCGCAACTTGCTGAAAACAAACCACCGGAGTCATTTCTAATCGAGTGATTTCCGCGATGAAAATGAATTTAGGCCCATTTTCGAACGGCGGTGAACTAAACGATCGAAGGCGCATCAAGCAAAGTATGTGATTCGTGCAAAAACTCTTGGCGCGGCGCGCGCCGCGGAGCTATGCTCTTGCCGGTCGGCTTACGCAGAGGAGGAAGCTCATGAGACGCATTCTGATGACGGCACTTGTGGCAGCATTCGCGCCGATGCTGGCGATGGCGCAGGGAGGTATGAGTTCAGGAAATCCAGTGAGCAGTGCGGTGAGGATGATGGCGGCGCAGCACGGCCGCGTGCTTCTGGAGGGCGCGGAAGAAATGCCCGCCGACAAGTACAGCTACCATCCCACAGCGGGGCAGATGACCTTCGGGCATTTGATTATGCATCTGGTGATGTCGAACAACTTCATGTGCTCGGCCATCGCCGGCGAAAAGCGGCCGATGGTGAAAGTGAGCGACACGGACCCGAAGGCGAAGCTCGTGGACGCGCTGAAGTCGTCGTTTGATTACTGCAATAGCGTGCTGGACAAAACCAACGATTCGGAGCTCGGCGCGAAAGTGCCGTTTTTCCGCGGTGAAGCACCGCGCGCGGAAGTGATGATTGCGTTTGTCGCCGATCTTTACGACCATTACAGCCAAATGGCGGGATATCTGCGGCTGAACGGATTGCTGCCGCCGACCGCGCAGCACAGCCGCCGGCGCATGCCCATGAAGCATTAGAAATTCCGCCGCGAAGGCCTCTGAAAGCTTTCCGCCGCGCCGGCGTTATCCGGAGGCCGCTTGCCGCGGATAGCGCCCGCGCACGGCGTTCCAGCGGATTTCAAAAAGATCCGCGAACATGCGCGCGCTGTCGGCGAGCATGCGAACCTTCGTTCGCGGATCATTGGCCCAGAGCACCGGAACTTCCACGGCGCGCAATCCGTGGCGCTTCGCGAGAAACAGAATTTCGGGATCGAAACCGAAATCCTCGATGCGCTGCTGCTCGAATAAAATGCGCGATGCGGCGGTGCGAAACGCCTTGAATCCGCACTGCGTGTCTTCGAAGCGCAATCCGGTCAACAAGCGCACAAAACGATTGAAGAGAATGCCGGCGAGTTCGCGCGCGCGCGATTGGTGCACCTGAATGAGCCGGCGGTCAAGCGCGCGGGAGCCGATGGCCACGTCGGCGGAATCCAGCGCGGCAATGAGTTTGCCGGCCTCTTCAATCGGCGCGGAAAGGTCGGCGTCGGTGAAAAGCGAAACCCTGCCGCGCGCAGCGAGCATTCCCGTGCGAACGCTCCAGCCTTTGCCGTGATTGCGGTCGCGGTGCGAGAGCAGTCGCAGTTCCGGCGCGCCGTCCTGCGCGGCGCGGACGACATCCGCAGTGCCGTCGGTCGAGGCATCGTCCACCACGATGATTTCGCTGGCCGGATGCGCTAGGCGAAGGTATGCGCGGACGCGCGCCAGCGTTTTGGGCAGGCGCTGCTCTTCGTTGTAAGCCGGAATGATGACGGAAAGCTCGATTGCAGAGCTCATTCGCGCAAGTCCGGCCAGCCGTAAGCGCCGCGCAGCGGCACGAACTGGCAGGGGAAAAGTTTTTCTTCGCTGATTTCGTTGCCAAGCTTGCGAATGCGCATCAGCATCTGCTGGTCGTTCTGACCGACGGGAATGACCAGGCGGCCGCCTTCGGCAAGCTGCGCAACGAGCGGCGGAGGAATGGAAGGAGCCGCTGCGGCAACGAGAATGGCGTCAAACGGCGCCGATTCAGGCCAGCCGAGCGTACCGTCGCCGATTTCGACCCGAATGTTGTGATAACCCAGCGCCGCGAGGCGCGCGCGCGCGGATTCCGCAAGCGAACCATTTTTTTCGATGGTGACCACTTCGCGCGCGAGTTCCGCGAGAACCGCGGCCTGATAGCCCGAGCCGGCGCCGATTTCGAGGACGCGTTCGGCGCCCTGCAGTTCGAGATAATCCGTCATCGCTGCGACCATGTATGGCTGCGAAATGGTCTGCCGCTCGCCGATGCCGAGGGCGCGATCTTCGTAGGCGTGCTCGATGAGGTCTTCCGGCACAAAAAGATGCCGCGGGACGCGCGCCAGCGCTTCAAGCACGCGAGGCGAGCGAATGCCGCGCTTGCGAATCTGCTCTTCAACCATGGCGCGCCGAAGCGCTTCCCAGTCGCTGCCGTTGCCGTGGTTCATCGGAAATTTTTTGCGGCGTCGCGCTCGCTCGAGTGCCCTTTCGCCCTACGCGGGCTGCCAATGGCGCTCCCAGGCGCGGGTCGCGAGAATTTCGTCAATCTGCGCAAGCGCAAAATCGATTTCTTCGTCGCGATTGTAGAAATGCGGCGAGATGCGAATGCCGGCGCCCGGGCGGTAATCCACCAGAATATTACGTGCGATGAGTTCGCTTTTAACCTCCTGCGCGTGCGGGCAATCTATCGAAACGGTGCCGCCGCGCTCGCGCGCATCGCGCGGCGAATTGATGCGCCAGCCGCGCTTCGATGCGCTTTCGATCAGCCGCGATGTTTGTCGGACGGATTTTTCACGAATTCTGTCCACACCGACCTGCGCGATGATTTCGAGGCCGGGCTGGCAGGCGTAGAGCGCGGGGATATGCGGCGTGCCGTTCAAAAAACGATACGCATCGCTGCGCGCGTCGAGCGCGCCGACTTCGAAGGCAAACGGACGCCGGTGCGCGAGCCATCCGGAAATTTTCGGCCGGAGTTTGGCCCGCAAATCCGGGCGCACGTACAGGTAGGAGACGCCCGGGCCGCCGCAGAGCCATTTCAAAACGCCGCCGACGGCGAAATCCACTTCGAGTTCGCGGACATTTACGGGAACCGTTCCCGACGCCTGGAAACAATCGAGAATCACGTGCGCGCCGGCCTGATGCGCCCGGTCGATGATGGCTCGGGCGTCCACCAGGGTGGAGCTGCGAAAAAAGACCAGCGAAATGGGCACAAGCATGGTGGTTTCGTCAATGCTTTCGAGAAGCTTTTCGAGCGGCGCGTGCAGGCCGTCCGGGCTTTCAAGAATTTCGACGCGCGCGCCCGAACGGCGCTGCTCCATCCAGAAGTAAACCGTGGAGGGAAATTCCAGGTCGGTGAGCACAACTTTGTTGCGTGGCGCGGAAAATTCGAAACAGGAGGAGATAATGGCCTGGGTGAGCGTGACATTTTGATGGAGGGAAATTTCGCCCGGGCCGGCGCCGATAATCGCGCCGGCTTTGTCGCCGACGGATACGGCCATTTCCCACCAGCTCTCTTCCCAGGCGCGCACGCCGCGTGTGGCCCACATTTCCGCGTAATCGTGCAGGCGCTCGTAGACGGCGCGCGGCATGGCGCCGAGCGAATTGCTGATCAAATAGGTCGAATTTTCGAGAATGGGAAATTCGCTGCGCCACTTGAGCAGGTCATCCATGGAGCTCTCCTAACGGACTGTTTTCCGGCTGCGCGGCCGCTCCGCGTCCCCATCGTATCAGAACGACGCCGCGGCGGCGGAGCCGACGATTGAAAAGAGCCAAATTGCGCGCGAGTAGCGCTTCGTCTAGGATAGGGGCGATTTTGCGGCGGCTGCGCGGGGCGCGATGAATCGGCTTGCGAGAAATCGGCTGGGAGGCGCGACATTTCCGTTGCTCTGCGCGATTTGCTGCGTGCTGGCGGGTTGCGGGGCAGGCCCGCATTCGCCCAATCAGCCGGTGATGCTGACCATTTCCGCGGCCATCAGCCTGAAAGAACCGTTGCAGGCGATCGGGCAAAATTACCAGCGAAGCCATCCGAACGAGCGCGTGGTTTGCAATTTCGGCGCTTCGGGAACGTTGCAGCAGCAGATCGAGCAGGGCGCGCCGGTAGACATCTTCATTTCCGCCGGCGAAGAGCAGATGGACGCGCTCGAAAAGGAACACCTGCTCGTACCGGGGACGCGACGCGACTTGCTGAGCAATCAGATGGCGCTGATTGTTCCAGCGGGCGCGAAAGGCGTGTCCGGCTTCGAGGATTTGCGCAAGCCGGCAGTGAAAAAAATCGCGGCGGGAAATCCACAGATTGTGCCGGCGGGGATGTACGCGCGGGAAGTGCTCGAGCATTTCGGCCTGCTTCCGGCGATTCAGCACAAGCTGGTTTTTACCACGGACGTGCGGCAGGCGCTGGCGTATGTAGAAACAGGAAACGCGGATGCGGGGCTGGTTTACGTCACCGACGCGCGAATCACTTCCGCGGTGCGCGTTGCGGCGATTGCTCCCGAGGATTCCCACCAGCCGATTCTGTACCCGGTGGCGCTGCTGGCAAATTCGAAATCGCCGGAAGCAGCGCGCTCGCTGCTGAACGCGCTCGAATCGCCCGATGCGCTCGCTGTTTTCGAAAAGGCGGGGTTTTCGGCGGTGAACGGCATATCCGCGAAGAATTGAAACAGTCATGGGCGTGAATCTCTCTCCGGTCTGGCTGTCCCTGGAAACAAGCGTCACAGCGACGGCGATTACGCTGGCAGCAGGTGCGGCGGCGGCGGTGTGGCGCGCCAACCGGCGAGGAATTGGCCCGGCGCTGCTCGACGGAATTTTTCTCCTGCCGCTGGTGCTGCCGCCGACGGTAGTGGGATTTATTTTGCTGTTGCTCTTTGGGCGGCACGGACCGATCGGGCGTTTGCTGCTGCACTTCGGCGCAAGCGTGGTTTTTTCGTGGCCGGCGACGGTAATCGCAGCGGCGGTGGTTTCGTTTCCGCTGATGTATTTGAGCGTGCGCGCGGCGCTCGAACAGCTCGATCGGACGCTCCTGCAAGCCGCGCGGACCTTGGGGGCGTCGGAGTGGCGCGTATTCCGCCGCGTGTCGCTGCCGCTGGCCTGGCCGGGAATTCTGGCGGGAACGATTTTGGCGTTCGCGCGCGCTCTGGGCGAATTCGGCGCAACGCTGATGCTCGCCGGAAGCATACCGGGGAAGACGGAAACAATTCCCATAGCGATTTACATTTCAGTGGAGGCGGGCGAGATGCGTCGCGCGATGGCGTGGTCGGTGATGGACGTGGCCATTTCGCTGGCGATGGTCGCGGGAATGTATTACTGGACGCATCTGCAAAATCCAGCGCGCGCGGGCCTGGTGCGGCGCTGATGGCGCTCGAAGCGCATCTGGAAAAGCGCCTGGGCGGCTTTACTCTCCGCACGGACTTTTTCTGCGGGGAAGAGGCTCTGGCGATTCTCGGCCCCTCCGGCTCGGGAAAAAGCATGACGCTGCGGTGCATCGCGGGACTGGAGAAGCCGGACCGCGGCCGCATCGTTTTGAATGGGCGCACGCTCTTCGATTCGGAAAAGCGGGTGAATGTGCCGGCGCGCCAGCGAGGCATCGGCCTGCTGTTTCAGAATTACGCGCTTTTCCCGCATTTGAATGTCACGCAAAACATCACGTTTGGGATGAAAGCGCAAGCGGCCGCGGCGCGCGAAGCGCGCGCGAAACAACAGATCGCCGACATGCATCTGGAAGGACTTGAGGAACGCCTGCCGCGCGAGCTATCCGGCGGCGAGCAGCAGCGTGTGGCGCTGGCTCGTGCGCTGGCCATCGAGCCGCAAGCGCTGCTGCTTGATGAACCGCTCTCGGCGCTGGATACGTACCTGCGCAGCAAAGTGGAGCAGCAGGTGATTGCCGCGATGGTGCAGCTTCGACGTCCGGCGCTTTACGTCACGCACAATATGGAGGAAGCGTATCGGCTGGGCGCAAACATTTTGGTGTTATCGAACGGAAAGGTGGAGGCGAGCGGGTCGCGCGAGCAGATTTTCCGGCATCCGCCAAGTTTGGAAGTCGCGCTGCTTACCGGGTTGAAGAATTTTTCACGTGCGCGAATGATTTCGCCGGGCAGAGTGGAAGCGCTGGATTGGAATTGCATCCTGGCGTGCGCGGCGGACGCGGGCAGCGAGCCAAAATACGCCGGTATCCGCGCGCATCATGTTCGCTTCGCGATAACCGCCGAGGAGGCGCAGGCGGACAACGCGTTTTCGTGCTGGCTGGCGAGGATGAACGAAGCGCCCTTTCATGTGACGCTGTATTTGCGGCTGCATTCCGCCGAGGGCGAGGGGCATCACTTGCAGGCGGAAATAACGAACGAGACCTGGGCGCGAATCAAAGGCCAGCCGCAGCCGTGGCGCGTGCTTTTGCCGGCCGAAGATCTCCTGCTATTGAAGAAGTAGCGAGAGCTTTGCGCCGCGAGCGAAGCGCACTCATTTGCATGGCTTGGGGCGCTGAACGGCGCATCCTAGCGGAAGTGATTTGTGAATTTCACGCTGATGCCGTAAATCCCGTTAATGTCGCGCAGGGCCACAATGGTGATATTCCGTCGGATGGAATAGTCCACTTCGATCACTTGCTGCTGATTGGAAGCGGCATTGGTGCTGTAGGTCACGCTCAAGTCCGGGGTGACCTGCTTTTGGATGGTGACGCGAGCTTCGGTAGTCTGGGTGACGCCGGTGGTGGCGAGCGTGCTGGCCAGAAAGGGATCGATGCGAAAATTCGTGATGCCGAAAAGTTTTTCCACGGGCGCGCCGATCTGGCTGGTAACCGCTTCGGAAAGCAGCGCCGAAGCGGCGAAATTCTGCGCCTGCGTGGAGGAGGAAGTCATCAGCGCGGATTCTTCGCCCTGCGAGCCGAGGGCCAGCAAATTGATGATATCGGAGGAAGGCAACGGCGGATCGGAACGGTAAGAGACCTGCAAACGGCTGGCCGGTCCGGTGAAGTCGAGGGTAATCTCGTAAGGATTGATGGTGGTGGCGATTTCCACGTTGAGGACCGGATTGAAGCGAAAGGGAGAAGTGAAATCAATGTCGCCGCGATTCAGGTGATAGGTATTGCCGTGGAAGGCCATTTCACCGTTCAGCAGATGCACATTTCCCAAGACCACGGGATGTTCCCAGGTGCCGCGCACGCGCACGCCGCCCTCGGCGGAAAAATGCGCTGTGCCCCAGTCAATGCGCATGCCGGGCGCGGCGTCCGCTCGGACATCCAGCTGCAAGTTGCGCAAATAGGGCGAAGAGACCGAAGGGCCGGTGAGGGTGGTCTGCGAAGCGGTCAACATCGAGCCGAAATTCACGCTGGGCGCAAACACCACGCGTTCAACCGTCGTGTTGCCGGTGAGATTCGCGCCGGTGGTCGTTCCGGCAAACTGCAAATTGCCGTCGAGCAGCCAGCTCACTCCCTCCGGATAGCGCACGCGGACGCGCCTGGCCGCGGCGCTGATTTCATAGCGCACGGGCCTCTCGCCGTAGGCGACGCTGCCGGAGAGCGTCAGCGCGCCGCCACCCGCTTCCGCGGCGAACTTCTCGAGCAGCAGGCGGCTGCGGTCAAAAATGACTTCGCCATTCATGTTACTCAGTACCGTCGGAAAATCTCCGTAATGCGCGGAGGCATTGATGATTTTCGCCTGCCCGATGAACTGCGGACTTGAGAATGTGCCGCCGATGGCGGCGTTCACCTGCGCGGCGCCACGCGCCTCGAGCTGAGGGAAAAGCCCGGTCGCGAGGCGCAGATTTATGCCGCCGTCGAGTTTCAGATTCAGTTCGCGGTTTCCCGAAAACCGCGCGTATCCGGAAATGCGAAAATTGGTGTCCGTGCCATTCAGACGCGCCTGCTCGACGCGCACCTCCTCATTTCCGTAAACGAGGCGAATCGGGCCCTGATTCTGCAGCTTTACAAACTCATAATTGAGGGACACGCGGGAGAGATTCGCGCTGACGGCAATTGTTTTGGGCCGGGCGGCGTAGCCGGACAGCATCAGCGTGCCGTCAATGCTGCTGTGGCCGGTGAGTTCGCGCAAATGCAAACCAGAGATAATGAACGGATCCAGGTCAATGTGGTCCACGGAAAGGTTCCCGTTCAGCGGATAGTCATCGGCCAGTCCCACCTGCACCGCTGCATCGAGGCGTCCCTTGGTCTGCGAATGCAAAATCAGGCGCGCAGTGCGGCCATCGGAGTCAATCGTGCCGGAAAAGCTGTCGAGCACTTCCTTGCCGAACTTCAAGTCGATGAAGTGCACGGTCCCGTGCGCCTGGGGCGCTTTGAGCGGACCCTGTCCACTCAGATCAAAATCAACGTCTCCGCCGATGGGCAGGGATTTCGTTTGCAGAAAGCGGAATTTCGCCAGATTGATGCCCGTGCCGATCATTCGAAAATCGGCGGTGCGCTCCCTGGGTTTGTAGAGCAAACTTCCGGTGATATAGCCGGTATCCCGCTCAATTTTTGCGTCGGTGATATGGATGTAATCGTGGCGCAGGCTGAGCATGCCACTGGCGCGGTCCACACGCACGCCGTAAGCCTGCATTTTTTCGAGCAGAAACGTTCCCTTGAGCGCGGGGCGGCGGCGCGTGCCGCGGCCCTGAAAATCCGCGGTCAGCGTCGCCGTGGCCGGATAAGAAGTGCCGAGAATCTCTTGCAAATCGGTGAGCGATGCGCGGGCGAGGCGCGCGTGAAGCGTCCACTGCGCGCTCGGAAGAAAATTCCAGTGTTGCAACTGCAGCATTAAATCCAGATTCGCGGTGGAACTTCCGCGCTTGACAACCGCATTGCTGAGCGTAAAAAGGCGGGGCGAATAGGCCATTGAGCCGGTCACGTCGTCCCAGTAGAGGCGCCCAAAATGGGCGTTTTGCGCGTTAAAAACACCGGTAAAAGCCGGACCATCGAGCGGCCCGGTCAATTTCCCGTTCCAATCGGCGCTGCCGGTGATGGACTCGCGAGTGCTGTGAGGACCGCGAATGACGTCAATGAAGTCGTCCCAGTCGGCGATGCGCGTGGTGTGGAACGCGGCGTCGAGCGCGGAATTGCGCGCACCAAGCGTCCCTTCGAAGCTCACCTGACTGTTTTGCGTGTTGATGGTGCTGAGCCCGAGCGTGACGGCGTGGCGGTCAGCAGTGTACTGAAATTTCATTTGCGCGCTCACACCGATGACGCCCGGTTGCGGCTGCACCGGAGGGGTCCAAAGCGTGGCGCCCTGCACGGCGAAATGTTTGAAGTCGCGCTGCCACGTGCAGACGGTGTGCGTGGACAAAAATCCGCCCCAATGGAGCGCATGCACCGGCATGGAGGGATTATTCACCGCGTCGAGCACGTCGGCGAGATTCGCGCCGGCGAATTGCGTGTCGGTGCGAAAGGTCAATCCTTTGAACGCCATGACAAGGCTGCCCTGCAGGTGTCCGCCGCCCAGGGCTGTGGCATAGAAAACGGGCATGTGCAGATAGCCGTTTTCGCCGTAAAGGTCGCCCCAGCTTTCAATCCCTCCGGCATGAAACCACTTGTATCGCAACACCAAATCGCGCGCGTGATAATGGCCGGCGAAGTGGAGCTGCCCAGGCGCGTAAGCGCCGTTTACGGTGAATGTGATTTTACCGTCCGGCGTGGAAGGCTTGCGCATGATGGTGCGAAGATCGGCGAGAGAAAGCAGGCCGCGCGTGTGAAAGTCGATATGCAGCGGGGTGAAATTTTTGATGTCCGCGCGCGCCTCAATCGCCGTGTGCGGCAGTTTCAAGGTAAAGTCGTCGACAGAAACGCCGGTGCGCATGAGGCGGAATTTCGTTCCGAAGCTGAAGAGAAACGGGCGGTAGCGACGGGCTTTCATTCCGATATCGCTCCAACGGAATTCGCCGGCGTAATAGTCTTTCCCCGCGGGCGCGGGCTGGTAATTCATCGCAAAATGGAATTCCTTTCCGTTCACGTCGAGCGGAATTTTCCGGTCGTTGAAAATCAGCATGCCCCGGGTGATTTGCAGATTGGCGATGGCCAGATTGAAAAGCTGCTGGCGAAATGGCGTGGACTTCTTCTTCTTGGGAGGAACGGGCAGGTTGCTCTGGCCGGTTTCGTTGACGCGGATAAAAATCGAGGGACGGTCCACGTCCACATCGCTCAGAGAAAATCTGTGTTGCAAGAGAGAGATGATATGCACGCGAACGAAAATCCTGTCGGCGTGAAAAAAAGGCGGTTCGCCCGGGCGTTCGCGTCCGTGAAGCGTGAGATCGTCCAGTTCAGCGCTCAAATTTCGCAGAGTGAAGTGGAAGCGCTGCAATTCCACGCGCGCCCCGGTGCTGCTTTCGATTCTGTGGATCAGGAAGGTGCGGGCCCAGCGGTCGGCCGTACCGGTGTTCAAGATTACTGCCAGGAAGAGCACAAGGGCCAGAATCAGCAGGAGCAACGCCAAGGCAATACGGATTGTCCAGCGTTTCATCCGCCCCGCCCATAGGGCTGGATCACGATTCGCAGGCGCGATTTTGCCTCCGCAAGCCACTGCGCTGCTTTTTCGTTAATTTGCTCCTGGGTGAGCAGTTGCCGGATTTGCGCTTCGACCTGGCTGAGCGGCGGAACGGAAGAACCTTTCCTTTGCAACTGCGGCGCGAGTTGCTGCTGATAATAGGATTCGATTTCGGCGCTGGTCACCTGGGTTGCGGCGTGGAACTTGTAATCGAGGAAGCGCACGTAATAAATCTGGCGCGCCAGCACGCGCATCAGCTCGTTTTGGGTCAGGTTCACGGCGGCCAGTTGCGATTGAAAAGACTGCAGCGAGGGGAAGTGCTTGAGCAGCGCCTGGAATTCACGGTTGATGTCCGCGGGATCCGGCTTCGGAAACTTGATGGCCGCGGCCTCGTTGTGAACAATCCACTGGTCCACAAGCTCCTGCAAAACTTTTGCGCGGCTTTGGGCTTTGCCTTCGAGCAGCTTCTGGTAATCCTCGAGCTCGCTGACTTCGCTCTCGGTGACCACGTCGTTGCCGATGTGAATGGCGATTCCGTCAATGGTCATCCCTTGCGGAGGCGCCGGAGCGGCCGCAGGAAGAGCTGCAGCGGTTTCCGTGCCGGGATGCCCGGAATTGCCGGCGGGGTCGTGCGAGATTCCGCTCTGAGCCTGCGCCGCAAGGGAAAAAGCGGCGAATGAAAGAAAAGCGAAAGTAATCGCCCCACGCATCAGAATATAGACCCTATATTGAAGAAAAACTGGAAATGAGGCAACTGCGACGTTGTCACCTGGTTCGTGGCATTCAAGTAGGTAAAGCTGGCCGGATTGAGCTGATAGCCAAAATCAATGCGGATGGGCCCAATGGGAGTTGCATAGCGCAGCCCAAAACCCACGGTGTGCGAAAAATAATTGAGGTTCGGACACTGGGAGAGAGTTTTGGTAATGCCAGTGCCGGGCTGGCATCCTGCGGGCGGCGGCAGGGGCGTGTAGCGCAAAGAAACGTGGTTGATGTCTGAAAAAACGTTTCCCGCGTCATAAAAAAACGCGCCACCGAGGTTTTTCCCGACAAACGGCGCGTGCAGCGGAAAGCGTATCTCCTGATTGAAAATAATCATCGCTGTCCCGCCGATCGGAAACCCGGTTGTGGGGTCGCGCGGCCCGGCCTGGTTCAGCGAAAATCCGCGCAGAGTGGTGCCGCCGCCGGCGAAGAAGCGCTCCGGCAGAGGAATATCGTCTTCGCCCGACCCGTTGAAGGCATCCTCAATCCCAAAGGTGGTGGAGCGGGCGAAAACCAGAGAGGAATGGCGCCAGAAAGGAGTGTACGTCGAATTTTGAATTGAAAACCGCAAAAACGTTGCGGTCGAGCCGAGCGAGCGCGTGGCCACGCTGATGTCCGCGGTATTGAAACTTCCGCTTGTGGCGTCGGCGGGATTATTGCGGCGGTCGCGCACCCAGGTTTCCTCGAATCCCGAGACTTTTGTCGGCTGGGTGAAGAGCGGCACCTCCGCAACGCTCACTTTCAAGTTGCTAGTCAGCACGTGACGGTAAAAATAGCGCGTCTCGAGCGAAGTGGCCGGAGAGATCGTCTGCGACAACTGCACGCTGCCCTCATAGCGCGTTGCCGTGAACGTATTGACGTAACTCGATTTGTCCGCGAATCCGGTAATCACCAGGTTCAACCATGGATAGGTCATAAAATTCGGCGCCGCGTAGCTGGCCAGCGCCTGATATTCGAGCGTGCTGCCGCGCAGCTTGAGCGAAGCCGTATCCGCGCGACCGGTGACGTTGATTTTGGAAATTTCGAAAATTCCCAGCGGGCTGGCGTTGAAAGTCGTTTGCGTCGCATTGCTGGTCGAAGCAAGACGCTGCGCTTCGAATCCAAATCCATAGCTGAGCGTATACCGCTTTCCTTCCTCCACCGCGACGACCACGTTTTTGTCGGGATACGTTCCGTCGGGATTCTGCGGCGCGACCTGCACGCGGTCAAAAATCGCGAGATTGTAGAGCTTCTGCTGTGTGGCGATGACGTCGCCTTCGCGCAGCGGCCCATCCGGCTTCACGACGACCTGCCGGCGAATGATGCCGGGCCGCGTGTAGCGATACCCGGCCAGCAGCACCTGATTGACGTTCACACGCTGTCCTTCGGAGATTTGATACACCAGATTCACGCGATCCGGGCCTGCTTCCGTGGCGGTCGCTTTCACCTGCGCGTTCGGGAACCCTTGATCAAAGTAATAGGCGAGGATATTGTCGCGATCCGAAGTCACGTTGAATTGCGAATACGGCTGGCCTTTTGTCGAGCCGATTACCGTGAGGAGCTGCTTCGTCGTGAGTGCGCTGTTCCCCTCGATTTTCAAATTCGCAACGTGCGTCTGTTTCCCTTCCACAATGCGAAAAATGACGAACAGATTTCCCTTTTTCCCACGGTAATTGTTCTCTACCTCGGGCGTCACTTTCGAATCCAGGAAGCCGTTGGACAAATACAGCGCATGAATCGAATCGGCATCGCTCTGGATCATCCCCTGGCTGAATCGCCCGCGCGTCAGAAAGCCTTTTGGCTCAATCGTGATCCGGCTCTGCAGCGCGTCGGTGCTGAAGTAGCGGTTGCCTTCAATCAGCACTCCGGCGAGCCGGTTGCGCATTCCGCGCTTGACCTCATATTCGATCGTCTGCACGTGGGTGGCGGGATCGAGCTGCGTCCTATAATTGACCGTGGCATTGAAATAGCCCCGCGCTTGCAGCCAATCGCGAATGTTTCGTTTGCCCTCCTCGAGCAGATCGGGATCCACATCTTCTTCCTCGTACACCGGAACAAGTTTGCGTATTTCTTTGCCGGAGATTTTTATTCCCGTGACTTGCACCGCCACGCGCGGGCCGGCAATCACATTGAAGGTGAGCGGCAAAGTCGCGGTCATCGCATTGTAAGTGCCGCGTGTGGCTCTCACGCGCGCCTCGAGGTAGCCGGAGGAAACCAAAAATTTCCGCAGCCGCTCGGTGCTGCGGTCAATGCGGTCCTCCGTCAGTGGATTCCCCTTTTTGATTTTCAGTTGGTCCCGCAATTCCTCGGTGGCAAAGGGCGTGCTATTGATGATCGTGACGCTGGAAACTTTGGCGCGCCGCCCGGGAATTACCGTTACGGTGATGTTGATCTGCTGCGTTTGGGGAAATGTGACCAATCCGTAATGCGCTTGCGCGTCGTAAAATCCGTCATCCTGCATGGTTTGCTTCAGCCGCTGGATTCCCGCGTCCAAATCGGCCTTGTTGAACGGCTGGCCCAGCGGCAAGCGCAGCGCCGCGAGCGCCGTCGCTTCGTTGGGGGGCTCTTTTAAGCCGTAAACGCGAACAATATTGTTGTAAAAATTGGGCGTCACCACGAAATCGATGTGCAACCCGTCGGATTCCTCCTTCGCGCGCGTCTCCACGTTGGAGAAAAGGCCGGTCTCATTCAATTCCCGCAGCGCCTCCTGTTCATCCACGAGGTGAAATTTATGTCCGGCCCGGACCGCTGCCACGGTGACTTTTTGCGGGATCGGCTCGCCCGCGCTGTTCACCACACGCACCGAAGCGATGGGTTTGCCTTCCAAGGAAGCGTCCTGCGCCCGAGCCCGCAACATTCCGGCGCACAGCAAAATTCCAAGCGCAGCAATGCGCCCCATCCGTCCTGCTCGCGCCGGTCTGCCGTTCCATCTCATCCTCAGGGAAGCTCGAAGTCAGCTAGCATACGGCCTGTGTCCCGCCTTTGAAAAGACGATATGATAGAAGTTCTTCGCACGCGTTTCGACTATGGAACCCAGGCTTTGCGAAAAATACTCGCGCCAGATTCTTTTCGCCGGAATCGGCGAAGCCGGCCAGCAGCGTCTCCTCGACTCGAGCGCCGTTCTGGTCGGCTGCGGCGCGCTCGGTACGGTTTCCGCCGCGTTGCTCGTTCGCGCCGGCGTCGGCCGGTTGCGCATCATTGATCGCGACTTCGTGGAAGTTTCCAATCTTCAGCGCCAGTCGCTTTTCGAGGAATCCGATGCGCGCGACGCGCTTCCGAAGGCCGTCGCCGCCGAGCGCCGCCTGCGCTCGGTAAATTCCGATGCAAAAGTGGAAGGAATCGTCAGCGACCTGACCCCCCAAAACGCGAAGGAACTTCTTTCCGGGTTTCCGCTCCTCCTCGATGGCACCGATAATTTCGAAACGCGCCTGCTCCTGAATGATGCGGCCATTTCGCTGAAGGTTCCCTGGATTTACGCCGCCGCCGTCGGCAGCTACGGCGTTACGCTAACGATTCGGCCCGGCGAAACCGCGTGCCTTGCCTGCCTTCTCGAATCCGCCGGCGCACCCTCTGGCGCCGGTTTCGAAGAAACTTGCGACACCGCGGGCATTCTGAACAGTGCCGCCAGTCTGATCGCTTCCCTGGAATCGGCCGAAGCGGTGAAGCTGCTCTCCGGGAACCGGGAAGCGCTTTCGGGCCGGCTGATTTCCTGCGATGTGTGGAAAAACCGTTTTCAGTCCATTCGCGTTGCGCGCAATCCATCCTGCCGCGCCTGCGCGCAGCGTAAGTTCACCTATCTCGAAGGCCGCGCGCAGCCGCACGTCACCCTGTGCGGACGCGACTCCGTGCAAATTCACGAACGCAGCCGCAACCTGGATTTCGCCGAGCTGGGTCGCCGCCTGGAACGCTCGTTTCCCGGCATTCGCCGCAACGATTTTTTGCTCCGCTTCCAAGTTCCTCCGTATGAGATGACCGTTTTCTCCGACGGTCGGGCCGTAATTAAGGGTACGCAGGACCCTGCCGTGGCCCGCTCGCTCTACGCCCGCTACATCGGCGCGTGACGCGTCTCGAATCGAGAAGGCCGAGGCGGTTGGCCCCGCTCAAATGGTGCGCGCGCTGCGCGTACTGTCCTGAGCGGCAAAGCGCATCGCGACGCTCGAGGAATCGGCCATGCCCTGCGGCTTTCAACTCTCGCTTGACTCTGGCGCTCTGCGCGTCAATATATCCGCGGCATTTTGTGGTGACAACCAATCGCCAGTTTCGGAGCGCATCCATGCGTAGCTTTTGCATGTCGGTGGTCTTTCTCTTAGCGTTCGCCATTTCGACGCAACTTTTCGCGCGGCAACGAACAGCGTCCGCAAGCCGCGCGGCGCTCAGCCCCGCACAGGCCGCGCTCGCCTCAAAGCTTTCCGCCGATTTGAATCGCGTGGCCGCTTCTTACGACGGCGTCATGGGCATCTTCGTCCAGGATTTAACCAACGGCCAGACTTTCGCCGTCAACGCCGACGAAGTTTTTCCGACCGCCAGCTCCATCAAAATTCCCGTTCTTATCGAACTCATGCGCCAGGCGCAGGCCGGAAAAATCAATCTCGCCCAACGCGTCGAAATTGAGCGCGCCAAACTCGTCGGCGGCAGCGGCGTGCTGCAATTTTTCTCGAACGGCGGCTCGGAAATTTCCATCCACGATCTCGCCGTGCTCATGGTGGTGCTCTCCGACAATTCCGCGACGAATCTGCTCATCAATCGCGTCGGCCGCGCGAATGTCAACGCCATGCTGCGCAGCCTCGACCTCGACAAAATCGTGCTGGCGCGCGAAATGATGGACAACGCCTCGGAGCGCGCCAATCGCGAAAACCGCGCCTCGCCGCGCGAAATGGTCACCCTGCTGGAAGATCTGAATGCAGGCAAGCTTCTCGATCCCGCGCACACCCAAATGGCCCTCGATATTCTGGAATATTACAAGGACAGCCCCATTCGCTCCGGCATTCCCGCGGGAATCACCATCGCCGAAAAGCCCGGCTCGCTTCCCGGGGCGCAGTGCGACAACGGCATCGTTTTTCTGCCTGGCCGGCCCTACGCGATTTCCGTAATGACCACGTTTAACACCGCCGACGGCGACGCCGCCATCACCGCCGTTTCCGCGCGCGCCTTCAACTACTTCAGCCGCATCGCGCACGGCAACGCTTACGGCGTCCACGTCCGCTGAGGATGTTTCCATGCCTTCGTCACGAAGCGAGATTAGTGGTGTGCGAATTCTCGAATACTCAGCGGAAGCGCCCTTCGCTGTGCCGGGATCGCGACGCGGTTGAACTCATGTCCGAAGCTTTTGGTCACAACGTAAACTGGATTGCCATCCCTGTTGCTCGCTTTGACGACGCCTTCTTCAAGTTGAAAACGCGCATTGCCGGCGAAATCATTCAGAAATTCGTCCCCTAAGGAGTGCGAAGGTAATTGTCGGCGACATTTCCGAGAGAATGAATGAAAGCGCATCGCTGCGGCCTTCGTCGCCGAATGCAATCGCGGCGATCGCGTCTGGTTCGTGTCTGATCGCGATGAACTAGCCAAACGCTTGTCCGCGAATCGAACCACAGCCGAATCAGCCTCGACACAAGGTTCACACTGATTTTTCCCTGCATTCGTCGTTTGCCACGTAAAATCTAGACAATACCGTCCCTTGAAACTCGCGCGGACTATTGACATTCCGCTTTGGCGCGAGTAGCTTCGGTGTCACGTGGCGGTTTGTAAAAACCGTGCGGTGCGCCCTTCGCCACAGCCCAATCGCGACCGCTCGGAGGTGCCCTCTGCGTTCCTCTCGCGTTCCGGTCCGCGCGTCCCTGTTGATTCTCTCGCTTTTCGCTGCGTGTGCAATTTTACTTCTGGCCGCGCGCGCTCCCGCCGATGACAAATGGCTTCCTGTGAACCCCGCGGACCTCGCGCTCAAAGACAATGCTGCAAGCCCCGGCGCGAATGCCATGATTCTTTACCGCCGCGAACACACCGACAGCGTAAACGCCTACGCCACCGAATACTTCCGCATCAAGATTTTCACCCGCGCCGGCAAGAAATGGGGCAACGTGGAAATTCCCTTTGTGAAAGGCCGCGACCACGTGGGAAACATACGCGCGCGCACCATTCGTACCGACGGAACCATCGTTCCCTTCACCGGAAAGGTCTACGAAAAGGAAATCGTGAAAGCCGGCGGCATCAAAGTGTTCGAAAAAACCTTCAGCATGCCCGACGTTCAGCCCGGCTGCATCATCGAGTACAAATACAAAGTCCAGCGCGACTCAGACTATTACTGGGATCTCTCCTGGAGTATTCAGCAGGGACTCTTCACCCGCGACGCCGATTTTTCCATCACTCCGCCGGTGGGCGCCGATGCGCCCCGCCTGTATTCGCGCACCTTTGGCATGCCGGACGTGGTCCACCCAAAGGAGCAGAAAAACGGAAACTACGCCGTGCAGTTGCACGACATTCCCGCGCTGGTGGATGAGCCTTACATGATGCCCAAAGGCATGCTGCGCGGACGCGTCGAATTTCTCTTCAAATCCCCTTACGATAAGCCGCTCACCACCGCCGAATACTGGAAACAGCAGGACAAAACATTCGATTCCACACTGCGCAATTTCATCAACAAGAAAAAAGATTTGCAGGCTGTCGTTGCGCAAACCGTTTCGCCTTCCGATTCTCCGGAAACAAAATTGCGAAAACTTTACACGCGCGCGCAGGCCATTCGCAATTTGACTTACGAAGATCTTACGAGCCAGGAATGGAAACGCGAGAAAATCAAGAAAAATAATAACGTCGCGGACGTGCTGAAGCACAATTACGGCAACGTCCGGGAAATCAACGAGTTTTTCATCGGCCTGCTGCGCAACGCCGGCTTCCAGGCCAATCAGGTTTTGATCGCGCCGCGCAACGAACATTTTTTCATGCCGAATTTGCAGGACTCTTCGGAACTTGACGACGACCTCGTGCGCGTGAAGCTCGCGAGCGGGGACCTGTTCCTCGACCCTGCCGCGAAATATTATCCGTTTGGACTGCTGCCGTGGTTCGAAACGGAAGCGGACGGACTTCTGGTAAATAAAGCCGGCGGCAAATTCATTCGCACACCGGCCCCCAAAAGCTCGGATGCTGAAGTCGAACGCCGCGCTTCTTTGCAACTCGCACCGGATGGCTCTCTTTCCGGCACAGTCGAAGTGGACCTCACCGGCATTCGCGCCGCGGAGGCTCGCCAGGAGGAGCACAGCGCTGACGCAGCGGGCCGCATAAACGACATGCGCAAGGAAGTGAAAAATTGGCTCCCCGGCAGCGCGAAATTCCAAATCACAAAAATTTCCGGATGGAACGGGTCCGGCCCACTCGTAATTTCCGGCACGCTCACCATTCCCGAGTACGCCACCCGCGCGGCCAATCGGCTGCTCGTCCCGCTGACGCCGTTCAGCAGTCCGGTCAGTACTGCATTTGAAGCGCCTACGCGCGTGAACGCGGTCTATTTTCCATTCCCCTATCAGCAGCACGATGACATTTTCGTGAAGTTGCCGCCGGGCTTCACCGTGGAAAGCCTTCCGCAACAGCCGCCTGCCGTCACGCAGGGAGCCATTCAGTACAGGATTCAGCCCGCGGCTCACGGCGACACCTTCGAAGTCAAGCGCTCCCTCGATATTGAAGGATTTTATTACGATGTTTCTCTGTATCCCGCGCTGCGCAACGTTTTTGGAGTCGTGAGGACAGGCGACGATGAGGATGCTGTTCTGGAACCGGCCGCGTCCGCCGGCAAAAATTAGGCCTGCCTTTTTGCTGCTCGGGTTTTCGCTGCTTTGCGGAACTTCCGTATCTGCTGCGAGCATTCCCTCATGGCTCGCGCAAGCGGCCCGGGAACCGATTCCCACAACCCTGCCCAAAAACGCCGTCGCTGTGGAGCTCTGCTCCGAACAGCAAACCACAGTGAAGGCCGGCGGCGAAACGGAGACGCGCTACCGCTACGCTTACAAAATTTTGCGTCCCGAAGGCAAACGCTACGGCACCGTCACTCTTTATTTCGGCAAGACCACGCCGGTTACTTACTTCCACGCCTGGAGCCTTCCGGCGCAGGGAAAAATCTACCAACTCAGCGACAAAGATGCCGTGGAAACGCAGCTCGCCGGAGGCGAATTTTACGACGACTTGAAAGCAATGGTGCTTGAGATTCCTGCTTCGGATCCGGGGAATATCGTCGCCTATGAGTACGTCGAAAGAGACCGCCCATATCTTTTTCTGGATACTTGGGATTTTCAGGATCGCATTCCCGTGCTTCGCGCGAGTTACAGCTTGCAGCTTCCTGCCGGCTGGAAATACGCGGCGCATTGGGTGAATTACACTCCAGCTGGCCCGCAAGCAGACGGACAGAATGCATTTTCCTGGCAGGTGATAAACGTTCCCGCCGTACCCGTTGAAGATTACATGCCGCCCTGGCGCGCGGTGGCCGGGCGCGTGGACGTCAAATACTTTTCGCCGGCAAATCCTCTCCAGGCCGAGCAAGCCGGCTCCTGGCATGACATCGGCCTGTGGTATGCGAATCTCACGGCTTCGCAGCGCGACAGCACGCCGGAAATTCAAGCGAAAGTGAATTCGCTCACCGCGAACGCAAAAACCACCATGGACAAAATCGGGGCGATCACTTCGTACGTGCAGCGGCAGATTCGCTACGTAGCCATCGAAATCGGCATCGGCGGATGGCGGCCGCACACCGCGGATGAAGTTTTCAAAAATCAATTCGGCGACTGCAAAGACAAAGCAACGCTGCTGATGACCATGCTGCGCGACGCAGGAATTCCATCCCATTACGTCGTGGTGCAAGTGCGCCGCGGCATCGTGCAGCCAAAATTTCCGTCCGCAGGTTATTTCGATCATGTAATCGTCGCCATCGAGCTGCCGGACGACGTTCCCACTGCGAATCTTTACGCGTTGGCAAGTGATCCGAAGCTCGGCAAGCTGCTTTTTTTCGATCCCACCAATCCGTACACGCCGGTGGGCTACCTGCCGGACTACGAGCAGGATAATGACGTCCTGGTGGTGAGCCGCGCGGGCGGCGAACTGGTGCATTTGCCGCTTGCGCAACCGGCCACGAACCGGCTGCTGCGCCTAGGCACGTTTACCGTAAACGCCACCGGCAGCCTGGCCGGCACCGTCCGCGAAATTCGCTGGGGCCAGCCGGCAGCAGACAGCCGCGAACAATATCTCGAAGCTGCGCCGAAGGACCGCGCGAAAATCGTGACCGACTTTCTCGGTGCGTTTCTCGACAATTTTCAGTTGCTGAGCGCGTCGCTGGGCAACCTGACGCAATTCGATCAGAGCTTCATCGTGAATTACACTCTGGCCGCGCCCGATTACGCGAAGCAGCTTGGCGGCCTGATTTTACTGCGGCCTCGCGTGCTCGGCGAAAAGGATCCGGACGTAAATCCTGTCGGGCGAAAATACCCGCTGCAACTCGCCGATGCGACGCTGCAAACCGACCAGTTTGATTTCACGCTGCCTCCCGGCTACAAAGTGGACTCCCTGCCTGCGCCGGTAAACGTGGATTGCGGGTTCATTTTGTACAAAAGCCGGATGAGCGTGACGGGCAGCGTGCTGCATTATTCGCGGCTCTACGAAGTGAACCACGTGAACGTGCCGGTGGCGGAAATGGGAGCCTTCCACAAAGCCATGAATGCGATTGCCTCGGATGAGCGCACCAGTGTAATTCTCAGGAGTTCCGCTCAATAAGCAGTCTTTTTCAGGGGGTTCGGGTGAGGGGCGCGGCAGCGCGCTCCCGGCGCAGATGAGCTGTGAACTTTGTAAAACAAAGTACTTGACAAAATCACACCACGCGGGTAGTTTTTGGTTATGGGCGCTACTGAACCGATTCGCCATGGCCCGCCGCTCGCGCTCGACGACCATGCCCGCGAAAATCTCCGCTACATTCGCGAGACCATGGAGCGCGCCGGTTCTTTCACCGCCGTGCCCGGATGGGGCGGAGTGGCGGTCGGCATCACCGCGCTTGGCGCGGCGTTCGTCGCCGCACAGCAGAATTCCGGCGAAGCGTGGCTCATGGTCTGGCTTATCGAAGCCGCCATCGCTCTCGCCATCGCCACCTTTAGCGCTTTGATGAAGGCGCGCCGCGCTCGCGATTCGCTCCTTTCGGGGCCGGCACGCAAATTCGCGCTGAGTTTCGTTCCGCCGGTTTTTGCGGGCGGGGTTCTTACGTATGTTCTCTTCCACGCGGGAGTGGCGGCGGCGGTTCCGGGCACTTGGCTGCTGCTCTACGGCACCGGCGTGATAACCGCCGGCTCGTTTTCGATTCGCGCGGTGCCCTTCATGGGACTCTGCTTCGTTGTTCTCGGCACGGTCGCGCTTTTCTGTCCCGCCTCGTGGGCCGACATTCTGCTGGGCGCGGGATTTGGCGGCTTTCACATCATCTTCGGCGCCATCATTGCGAGGAACTACGGTGGCTAAATCGGCCGCAATGCGCGCGCCGGAAGAACGCGAGCGGCAGGCGCCGTCACGCACTCACGCTGCGGAAGAGTCCGCGCGCGCGCTCGACCGCCTGATTCATGAGCGCACGCGACTGGGCATTTTGAGCGCGCTTGCAGTGAACTCCTCGCTCACGTTTAACGCACTGAAAAAACTCATCGGCGCCACTGACGGCAATTTGAGCGTCCATGCGCGCAAGCTGGAAGATGCCGGATACATCGTTTGCACCAAGTCTTTTGCGGGCCGCCTGCCCAAGACGGAATACCGCCTCGCGCCCCTCGGCCGCAAAGCTCTGGAGCGTTATTTGGATCACATGGAAGCATTAATTCGCGCTACGCGCGAAGGTTAGGAGGGGCAAAATTTTTTGCCGGCGTTCTTTATGAAAGAAAGTACTTTGTACATCGTTCCGCCGAAAAATTCGAAGCCGCTGCACGTGGCCATTTTGATGGACGGCAACGGCCGCTGGGCTGAATCCCGCGATTTGCCCCGTTCCGCCGGGCATCGCGCCGGCGTCGAAGCGGTTCGCCGCGTGGTGCGCGCCGCCCCGGCATTTGGCATTGACATTCTCACGCTCTTTGCTTTTTCCACGCACAATTGGCAGCGCTGTCCGGAGGAAGTCGGCTCGCTCTTCGGCCTGCTCGAAAAGTTTTTTTACACGGAAGCGCTTCGCGCTCACGAGCACGACGTCCGCATCAGCGCCATCGGCCGTCGCGATCGGCTGCCCAGTGCGCTGGTTTCCGCCATCGAAGCCGTCGAAGCCGCCACCGCCGAAAATCGCGGCCTCGATTTGCGCATCGCTGTGGATTATTCCGCACGCGAAGCCATGCTTCGCGCAGCCTGCTGGATGGTTTCCAGCACCGAAGTCACCGAGCGCGAATTTTCCCGCCGCCTCGGCCAGGTCACGCATGCGCCGGAGGAATCGCCCGACGTGGATCTGCTGATCCGCACCGGAGGCGAGCAGCGCCTCAGCGATTTTCTGCTTTGGGAATGCGCCTATGCGGAATTGCATTTCACCGAATGTATGTGGCCCGATTTCAGCGCTGATGACCTTGATCTGGCCATGCGCGATTTTCGCGCGCGCGACCGCCGTTTCGGCCGCGTTCCCGTTGCTCCCGCGGCGAATGCCGTCGTGAGCTGATCGCGCGTGCCAACGCGGAAGATTGGAAGCCGAGTTTTCGGCTCTTAAAACAAACAGAAACGGCCCCGTTCACCGCTCATTTCAACGGGAGCGCACACATGAACACGCCTAACTCTCTTGCCGCGCTCCAGTCCACCGAATTGCGCGCGGTTTTCGATGCATTACAGGCAGCCCGCCGCATTATTTATAGTTTGCTTCTCATCGCCGTCGTGCTCATCTGGATTGCTTTCCAAAGAAAATTCACGTTAGGAGAAGCGGATGAACGCCAAATGGTTTCGTGAATGGGATGGTTCTACCGGCCCGTCGCTTGGCCTGGCGGGATTCTGATGGCGCTGACTGTGCTCTTCTGCCTGCAGGTTTTCACCGCAATTGACCGCCATTCGCATTCTGCCTCCGACACCCTCTACGGCATTTCTCCATTTTGGGTTTCTGCCTGGACCATTTTCGGTTGGATCGCTTCGCGCACATCGGGGAAACTCGCGCGGTGAGGCGGCGACAAATATCCTCGCGAGGCATGTAAGTTTAAGGTCGCTCTACCCGCCTGCGGCATTGCGCCGCAGCGCCAGCACAAACGCTTTTTTCACCACGCGCAGCGCCGCCGCGGTGAGTTGCAGCTTTTCCAGATCCGCTTCGCTTATCCACGCCGCTTCGGTCACGTCGCCGCCGGCTTGCACCGCGCCTTCTACGAACTCGCAGAGATAATCCAAAATCACAAAATGATACTGCGGTCGGTTCTCCGCATCGCGCAGCACCTTTTCGTAGATCTCAATGAGCCCCAGGGGGCGCGCGCGAATTCCCGCCTCTTCCTTCAGCTCTCGCTCGATCGCCGCCGCAATGGTCTCTCCAACTTCCAACAGCCCTCCGGGGATGGACCATCGCCCCTCAAGCGGCGGCTGCCCGCGCCGGATCAGCAGCGCGTGGCCCTCGTGAATCACCACTCCGCCCACCGCCACAATCGGACGCTCGGGGTATTCTCGATCCGTTACCTCAGGACCGCTTACGGGATTGCTTGACATGGACGTTATATAATACGCTCACTTGTGCCGGATTTCGCCTTAAGGAGCTTTCGACGTGGTGAGATGCCCAAAATGCGACGCCGAAATTGATCTCGACGAAGATGAAATCGAGGAAGGGGAAATTCTCACCTGCCTCGAATGCGACGCGGAGCTCGAAGTGGCTCAGATTCATCCCGTACGCCTCAATGTCATCTCGGAAGATGATGAAGACGAGGACGAGGTCTCAGAAGACGGCGATGAACTCGATCTCGACGAAGATGAAGAGGCCGATGAGGATGAGGATGAAGATTCCGCTTTGGACGAATAGCGCGGCCGCACCTCGGTGCGCTGCATCTTTTTTGGCCTTCCGTGTCATCTAAGGAGTAGTTTCACCTGGCAGCCAGAAACAGGCGCGAAGGAGGCTCAGTGACCTTCACTTCGAGAGAAACGCGCATTGCTCCGTCCGTAGCTCTGGTTTTCACCGCGTTGATTTTGTCCGGTGTTCCCCTGTGCGCGCGCCAGAGCGACCGCGATCGTTCGCAATTGCGCACCGTGCAGGGCCGCGTGCTCGATAAAAATCAGAATCCCATCGCCGACGGCATCGTCTACCTGCGGAATAAGAAGACGAACAATATCCGCACGCACATTTCCGATTCCGAAGGCCGCTATCAATTCACCGGCCTTGACCCCACCGCCGATTTCGTCATTCATGCGGAATACAAAGGGCGCAAGTCCGCCCGCAGGAATATTTCCAGTTTTGACGACCGGCGGCACATCGAAATGAACTTGATCATTCCCATCAAAAGATAAAACCGCCGTAGCGCGGCCGCGTGCATTTTGAACTGCTCGAGCGGACCCCTGCGAAATCGCTTTCTGCTTCGCAGCCGCCGTAGCGAGCGCGCGGCGGACCTTCCCTCCATCGCTGTCGGAGAACGGACGTTTCGCTCAGCGGCTTATTTATAAGTTTGCAAACCCACCAGTGCGGGTGATAAAATGAAATTCCCCAGGCGATCTGTAGCGACTCTCAGGAGACCAAAATGCCCAAGAAACCCAAGATTCGAAAGCCCGGAACCGTGCGACGAATTATCAGGTCGCCATACCCTAAAGAGCCGGAAAAGGCGGAAATCGTTGTAAAAGGCGCGGAGCCTCTCTACCGCGAAATTCGCGTTGAGAATACCCTCGAAGGCGAGAAAGGCAAGGAATACAAGCTCAAAGAGGGCGCCGAAGTCGAGGTTACGGTCGAGGCGGATCCTGAGGAAACCGTTCCCAAGTCCAAGTCGGACCTCTGAAACTTTCGCCACTCCAGGTTGCCGTCTGCCGCACGGACGAATCGAGTCGCGTTTCCATCTCGCCGCCTTCACCGTCTGTGCTACGATACATTCTCGTGCGGAGGAATTTCATGAACATCCTAGCGGCAATCCGAGATGAAGAACGGCAACTCGAAAAGCAGATTCGCAGAATGCAATCTCGATTGAAGCGCCTGCGATCCGCGGCCCAGGCTTTGGGCAACTCCGCGAGTCACGAAATGATCCGCACCAAAAAGCGCGTACTGTCGGCCGCCGCTCGGGCCAAGATTTCGGCCGCCGCGAAGCGCCGCTGGGCCAGGGTGAAAGCCGGCGCGAAAAAAGCAGTAAGCTGAATCTTCGTATCTGCGCTCTTCCGAATGGGCAGCATTTCACGCGGAGCCGGACCCGGACCGCAAAACAGTCAGAAATGGTGGGGAAATGAAACGAAACTGGTGCCGGCGGGGGGAATCGAACCCACGGCCTAGGGATTATGAGACCCTCGCTCTGCCACTGAGCTACGCCGGCACGCCTTGAAAAACTCGGGCTGATTTCCGCAAGCGCTGTCACGCCGCCTGCACGCTTTACTTCTTTTTCGCCGCTTCCGCGTATTTCCGCTGGAACCGCTCCACGCGCCCCGCGGTATCCACTAATTTCTGTTTGCCGGTGAAAAATGGATGGCAATTCGAGCAAATTTCCACGCGAATCAAATCGCCTTTGTGCGTCGAGCGCGTCTGAAACGTGTGCCCGCACGCGCAATGCACGGTCACTTGGTGATAATCCGGATGTATTCCCTCTTTCATTTCCTGCTCCCTGCAGGGACCGGTCTGCGCGCTGTTCGCTCCGGAAATTCCCGGCGCTTTTGCGCCCTTCCGATGCACAGACGCGTCGCTTGGTCCCGGCGAAACTCCCATGATACCACACGCTCGCCCCGGCGCCCGCTCCGCGAACTTCCCTGTAACCGCTCCTTCGCCCATCCGTCCAATTCTTCAGAGGGTTGCAACTGGCGTTCACTACAACTCCGCTCCCTGAGAGAAAGCGAGGTTTGCCGTGAACACAGCAACGAAAATCTTCACCCGGCTCGTGCTTCTTTTTACCGTCGCTCTGCTCTCCGGATGTTACGGGTACACAAGATTCTATCCCGTGCAGGGCCCCCTTGCCACGCAAACTCCCGTTCCCGTCCTGACGGCCAAACTAGGCCTCCCGGCGAAATTTTTTTTTGCTCCCGCTCTCCGAACCTATTCAGGAAACATTTCACTTGCGTTACCTGACGGCGAAATTTGCAAGGGCCGCTGGGATGAGGTCACGACGCCACCGGTGAACCCGTTGCAGTCTGAATGGGATTCCATCTATGGCAAAGGATTTTACTTGTCTCACGTTCTCGGCACGCATCAATACGCACAGGCCACTCTTCGCGGCACCCGCGGTACGGTGATCACTGTCCAAATGTATGCCCCTGAAACCGAAGAAGAACCGGGCAAGGTAGAATCTGGCCCCCTCCGGGGCGTTGCCAAGGACAATCAAGGCAACCTCTACAAAGTTGAGCAGTATTGACTTGGAACTGGTAGCCGCCCCGAAAACGCGGCGGTCATTCATCGGACATCGGAAAGGATGCAAGCCGTCACAAAAGTTACTCTGCGCCGCGCCGGTTTTCGCGCAGGCGTAGTCAGAAGTCTCTCCCTTTAGCCCTCTGGGACGCTAAACCGCCCGGCCCAGCCGCGGCACGAGCCGGCCGGTGCGCTGGCGATAAATTTCAAATTCCGCGCCAAACTCCGCCGCCAGCAGCGCATCTTCTTTGTGAGCGCGCCTCTCGAAGCACGCCGTCAGCAGCACAACTCCTCCGATGCTGCTCCACGTCGTCACGCTCAGTGCCATTCCAATCGCAGCCAAAATAATCCCGGAATACAGCGGATGCCGCACCACGCGATACGGCCCCGACTGAATCAGCCGGTGCTCCTGCTTCAGTGCCACCACGCCGCTCCAGTAGCGTCCCAGACGAGCCCGCGACCAATTCGTCAGCCCCAGGCCCAAATACGTCAGCACAACTCCGGCAATCTCCAGCGTTCTTCCTGGCGCGATGAAGTGCAAATTCTGGTTCACCAGCAGCGGTACCTGTGCAAAGAGCAAAACATAACCGCCCAGCAGCAGCACGCGATCCACCACCCGCGCCCCAATCGCCTCCCGCCGCTTGATGCGGTTGGCCCTCAGCGCCGAAATCAAAAAATGCAGCGCCGTCGCCACCCACGCGATGGTAATCGCGTTCCCGGCCCACGGAGCCGGCCATCCCGTGTTCCACCAGGGGTTCATCTGGTTTTGCTCACTGTTTGTCGCAGCGTATCAAAAAATGCCGTTCGCCGCTCAAAGTTTCCACGCCCATTCGCCCGCGCGCAGCAGCGGTTCGACTTCGCCGTTCGCACCGACGCCGTCCACATCGATGCGATTCGATCCGATCATCCAGTCCACGTGAATCAAACTTTCGTTCGCGCCGCGCGCGGCAAGCTCTTCTTTGTTCAGCTTTTCACCGTCTTTCATGCACATGGTGTACGCCTGCCCCAGCGCGATGTGGCACGCGGCGTTTTCATCAAAGAGCGTATTGAGAAGCAGCAATCCGCTCGCGGCAATCGGCGAGGAATGCGGCACCAGCGACACTTCTCCCAGGCGCCGCGCCCCTTCGTCGGTATCTATCATCTTTTGTAAGACTGCTTCCCCGCGCGCCGCATGCGCCTCCACGATTCGTCCGGCCTCGAAGCGCACCGCAATTCCCTCAATCATCGTTCCCTGATACGAAAGCGGCTTGGTGCTCGTCACGCGCCCCTCCACACGCTCCTTGTGCGGCGTGGTGAACACTTCCTCCGTCGGCATGTTCGGAATGCAATACCTTCCGTTCCGCGCCATCGAACCGCCGCCGTCCCACAAATGTCCGTCCGCAAGCCCTACGCGCAGATCCGTCCCCGGCCCGCGAAAGTGCAGCGCCGCATAGCGCTTTTCGTTCAGCCGGTCCGCCCGGGCATGCAAATTCGCGTCGTGCTCTTTCCACGCCGCCACCGGATCCGCCCGGTCGATGCGCGTCGCCGCAAAAATCACGTTCCACATCCGTTCAAGCGCCTCTTCGCGCGGCAGCTCCGGAAAGACCGCCGCGGCCCACGCCTCGGTCGCGCCCGAAACAATTGTCCAGTTGATTTCCTGCCGCGTAATCATCTCCAGCGCTGGACGGTAGGCCTTCGATGTCGCCCGGTTCACCCGGCTCACTCTGTCCGGATCCTCTTTCGCCAGCAGCGCGGGATCGCCGCCGGCAATGGCCAGCCGCGCCGCGCCGCCGCGGTACGCCTGCGCCATTCCTTCGTACAGCCACCCTGGAGCCGCGTCGAAGCTGTGCTCCTGCGCGTGCCGGAACCGCAGCAGCGCCGCCTGCTCGTCCGCGTAAATCGGCGTCACCACCGAAGCGCCCGCCCGGTAGGCATGCTCGATGATGCGCCGCGCCAGCGGCACATGCTCAAGCGTCGCGGTCATCACCATCTCTTGCCCCGCGCCAAGTCCCAGTCCCACGCGCACGGCAACTTCCGCCAGCTTGTCCAGCCTGCGCGCGAATTCCTCCGTCTCCGTGAACTTCCCCTTCGCCAGTACGCTCGTCGTTGTCATTTATCCCTCGTTGTCTGCCGCGCCATTATCTCCCGCCTCCGCTTCCTCCACAACGCCTCGCCACTTGCCGCCCTCCGTGAATAATGCTACCGTGCGTCCCCGCTGAACTCTTCGGGGAGTAACGCCGGATGGAAAGCGCTCCTGCCACCAGCACAAACGAAGCGCAATCGCGCGAAACCGCGCCCGCTTCGAAGCCCTGGAGCTCCGTCGCCCCTCCCGGCGAATTCCGCCCGTACATTCCCTCCGAAAAAATCATCCCTGAGTTCACCCTGCGCGCCATTATTCTCGGCATTTTCGCCGGACTCTTCTTCGGCGCCATCACCGTTTACGTCGGCCTGCGCGCCGGACTCACCGTCTCCGCCTCGATTCCCATCGCGGTGCTTTCCATCAGCATTCTCCGCGCCTTTGGCAAAGCGACCATCCTCGAAAACAATATCGTCCAGACCACCGGCTCGGCCGGCGAATCCATCGCCGGCGGCGTCATCTTCACTCTTCCGGCGCTGATTTTCCTCGGCTTTCCTCTGCAATACTGGAGCGTTTTTTTCCTCGCGCTCCTTGGCGGATGGCTCGGCGTACTGTTCATGATTCCTCTGCGCCGCCAGCTCATCGTCAAAGAGCACGGCAATCTTCTTTATCCCGAGGGCACCGCCTGCGCCGACGTCCTCGTCGCCGGTGACAAAGGCGGCTCATTCGCCAGCCGCGTCTTTTGGGGCTTCGGCCTCGGCGGCGCTTACGCTTTTCTCATGGAGACCATGGGATTCTGGCGCGACACGCCCGAATATCAGCCTAAGTGGCTCCCCGGCGCCTCTTTTCGCGCCAACATCACGCCCGAGTATCTCGGCGTCGGCTACATCATCGGCCCGCGCATCGCCGGAACAATTTTTGCCGGCGGTGTTTTCTCCTGGCTCGTGCTCATGCCCGCCATCAAATTTTTCGGCAGCTTGATGACCAAGCCCCTTTTCCCCGGCCTCGTGCCCATCTCTCAGATGTCGCCCGACATGCTGTACAGCTCCTACATTCGCCCCATGGGCGCAGGAGCGGTCGCCGCCGCCGGCGTGATTACGCTGGTGAAGACCATGCCCACCATCGTCGCCGCCGTCAGCGCGGGATTGAAGGACGTTCGCAAAAGCCGCGCCGTCAGTGCCATCGAAAACGCCGTCGGTCGCGTGGACCGCGACTTCTCCATGAAAATCGTGGTGCTCGGCTCTCTCGCGGTCATCGTCATGATGTGGGCGCTGCTTACCTTTCGCCCCATTCCCGGCGCAAAAACCGGCGTGCTCTCGAATCTGATCGCCGCGGTTTTCGTGGTCGTCTTTGGATTTCTATTCGTCACCGTCTCTTCGCGCATCTGCGGCCTCATCGGCAATTCCTCGAATCCCATCAGCGGCATGGCCATCGCCACGCTCATGGCCACCTGCGCCATGTTTCTGGTGGCGCACTGGACGGGCTCCGCATTCTCCGCGCTCGCTCTGACCATTGGCGGCGTCGTTTGCGTCGCCTCCTCCAACGCCGGAGGAACCTCGCAGGACCTGAAGACCGGCTTTCTCGTCGGCGCCACCCCGTCCAAACAGCAGCTCGCTCTGATGATCGGCGTGATGACTTCGGTCTTCGCCGTCGGCGCCACGCTCAACCTGATGAACGTAGGCCTGGAACAATACAGGCCCGCCAGCATCGCCGTGAACATCAGCCGGCTTCCCTCCGGCGTCAGCGTCGAGCAGAAAAGCTTCACCCACGACGGCAAAAATTATGTTCTTCTGAATGCCATCGGCTCGCACGTTGTGCCGGACGGAAATTATCTGTACGATCCCGCGGCGCACAAAATCGACATCCAGTGGGTTCACGGCATCGGCAGTGAAAAAGCCGCCGCCCCGCAGGCCCGCCTGATGGCCACGGTCATCAATGGAATTCTGCGCCGTCAGCTTCCCTGGCGTCTCGTTCTGGTCGGCGTCTTTCTGGTCATCGCCATCGAGCTGCTCGGCATCCGCTCGCTCCCTTTCGCCGTGGGCGCCTATCTGCCCATTGACACCACCATGGCTATTTTCGCCGGCGGCGTGGTGCGCTGGCTCGCCGAGCGCGGCATGAAAAATCGCGACGCCGCCTCGAGCGAAATCGGCCCCGGCCCGCTCTACGCCAGCGGACTCATCGCCGGCGGCGGAATCTTCGGACTCCTCGGCATCGTCATTTATCTCTTCGGCGACCCCAATTTCAAATATCACTTCCTGCCGCAGCACTTTCTCTTCCTGGGGCCAACCCTCCTCGGCGCTCTCGCCGGCAACCGCATTTTCGCTGTCGCCATGTTCGTTCTGCTCGGCGCCTCTCAGTTTTATTTCGCCCGCCGTAAAATGAATTGAAAGGTCTCTGGCCGCCGCGCACGCGGTGAGCGCACCTTCGGCGCGAAAATTCCCTGCGAAATTTTGACTCCGCGCCGTTGAACGCATAAACTGCGCCTTTGGCTCATGGGGCGCTACTCTTCCTCTTCGACAGGATTCCAGTTCGACTGGGACTGGTCCATCACGCCCGCGATCAAAGTCATTGTGATCGCCTGCGCCGCCGTTTTGCTGGCGCAGGAATTGTCCCGCGTGCTGTTTCATGCTCCCGGATGGAATTTCTGGCTGCTTTACCTCGGCCTGGTCCCCGCATACGTCGTCCATGGATTCATCTGGCAGCCCTTCACCTATTTATTTTTGCACGACGGCATCTGGCACCTGCTCATCAACATGTTCGTGCTCTGGATGTTCGGCCGCGACGTCGAACGCGCCTGGGGCGCCAAACGCTTTTATATTTATTATTTCGTCTGCGGTATCGGCGCGGGCCTGATCAACGTAATCGTCAAAATAATTATGGACCCAAACGCCGCGGGCCCCGCGCTCGTTCCCACCATCGGCGCTTCCGGCGCGATTTTCGGAGTTCTCCTCGCCGCCGCTTTGCTTTTCCCGCATCAGCGCGTCCTGCTGATTCCTTTTCCCGTGGCCATTCCCATGTGGGTCTTTGTCTTCATCATGGGCGTCATCGAATTTTTCGGCACACTGGGCATGGGCTCTGACAACGTCAGCCACATCTGCCATCTCGGCGGGATGCTCGTCGGCTATCTCTATCTCCGCCGCGGCTCCTATCTCTACGCTTATCGCAATCGTTACTCCGATTGGAAGCGACGCCGCCTCATGAGCCGCTTTGAAGTCTACAAGCGCCGCCATCGCAACGAACCGCCGCGCCCGCCCGACGACAACTGGGTCAACTAAAAATCACTGCATCGGTTTGCAATGGGATGACTGATTCGCCCCACGCGCTCTCCGCGTCCTCTGCGCTGTTCTATAATTTGAGCGTGGGGCTCCGCAGTGTTGCGAATCGAACCAAGCCGTCACAAGTGCCTCATCTATGAGGGAGATCCCTCTGAACAGTTGCCAGTAATCATCCCTCTTCTCAAGGACGGCCTCGAAACCAACTGGCGCTGTCTCTACATCGGCAGCCCGCAGATGGTCAGCATGATTCAGTTGGCGCTAAAGGCTGAGGGCATTGACGTCGTCGGTGAAACCAGGCGCTCCGCGCTGGTGCTGTCTTCCGAGCGAAATCTTCTCTCCGACGGCCGTTTTGATCCCAAGTTGATGACCGACGCCCTCTCTCATCTCGTGGACACCGCCGTGCGCGACGGCTTCAGAGGCCTTTGCGCTACCGGCGACATGAAGTGGGAGCTCGGCCGCGAACGCAATTTCCATCACTTGCTCGAATACGAAGCGCGCCTCGAGCAAATCTTCCGGCACAAACCGATTCGCGGCATCTGCCAGTACCAGCGCGGCCTTGTTCCGCCGGCCTCGGTTCGCGATGCGCTCCTTGCGCATCGCAGTGTCTACATCGGCCGGGCCTTCCGCCGCGACAATCCCTTTTACACTCCTCCGGAAGCGCTTCTGGATGCCCGCCGCACCGGCAGCACATCCAAACAAGTCGACCGCATGATCCGCAAAGTCCTCCATGCCGCCGATTCCGAAAATAGGAGCAACGAGGCTGGCGACGACCCTCGCCCTTCCTGAAATTCATTCCGGAATTTTTCGCCGCTCCTCGCGGCGTTTCATTTTCAGCCGGCGCCGGACTTCAGGTATCATAGCCTGCGCCAATTTTCTCTTCATTTTGTATTGTGGAATGCGTGCCGGATTCACAGCGCGCAAAAGGATATCCGAAGGAGAATCGCTTGATTAATCGCTACACGCGCCCGGAGATGCGCCGTCTCTGGAGCGACGAAAATAGATTCCAGAAATGGCTCGATGTCGAGCTCGCCGCTGCGGACGTCCTCGCCGAAGCCGGCGTCGTTCCCCGCGAAGCCTCCGCGCGCCTTCGCGAACGCGCTCGCATTGACGTCCCGCACATCCTCGAAATCGAATCCAAAGTCCGCCACGACGTCATCGCCTTCACCGTCGCCGTCGGCGAATCCGTCGCCGATCCCGAATCCGCGCGCTGGCTGCATTACGGCCTCACTTCCAACGATGTCGTGGACACCGCGCAGGCTCTCCTCCTTCGCGAAGCCTCCGCGCTCATCGCCTCCGGCCTCGCGCGCTTCGCCGAAATCCTCGAGCGCCGCGCCTGGGAATTCAAAGACACGCCGCAAATCGGCCGCACTCATGGAGTCCACGCCGAACCCATCACCTTCGGCCTGAAAATCGCCGACTGGTACGACGAGAATCGCCGCGACATCGCCCGTTTCCAGTCCGCCGCCGAAGAAATCGCCGTCGGAAAAATCGCCGGCGCGGTCGGCACCTGCGCGCATCTCGGTCCGGAGATCGAAGCCAAAATCTGCCGGCGCCTCGGCCTCGCCGTCGCGCCCATTTCTTCGCAGGTCATCGAACGCGACCGCCACGCGCATTTCGTCTCCGCCCTCGCTATCATCGCCGCGTCTCTCGAGCGCATCGCCCTCGAAATTCGCCATCTCCAGCGCACCGAGGTCCGCGAAGCCGAAGAGCCTTTCGGCGGCGGACAGCGCGGCAGCTCCGCCATGCCTCACAAACGCAATCCCGTCGGCTGCGAGCAGATCTGCGGGCTCGCTCGCGTCGTTCGCGCCAATGCCGTCGCCGCATTTGAAAACATCGCTCTCTGGCATGAGCGCGACATTTCCCACAGCTCCGTCGAGCGCGTCATCCTCCCCGATTCCACCACGCTCGTGGACTACATGCTCGACCGCATGTCCTCCATCGTCGCCGGCATGAAGGTCTTCCCCGAACGCATGCTCCGCAATCTGAATTCTACGCAGGGATTGGTTTTTTCCGGACAGCTTCTGCAGGATCTTGTCGAGCACGGCGCCGCCCGCGAAGACGCTTACAAATGGGTCCAGGCCCACGCCATGGCCGCCTGGGAATCCGATTCCAGTTTCCGCGACCGCGTCTCCGCCGACCCCAACATCACCAAATTCCTGGATGCCAAAGCCCTCTCGCATACGTTCGATTTGCATCGCCAACTCAAATCCGTTGATGCAATCTTCAACCGAGTATTTCAGAAAAGGTCCACAGCGGCCCTACGCTAATCCACGCCGCGCGCCCGCCTCCGCGCCCTTGTAGCGCAGAGGTCGCGTCTCTCAGCGACTCTGCGGCTCTGCGGCCTTATGCATTTCCCACTCCTAAATCCTTTCACGGCCATCCGCCGAAAAGGTTGCGATATCGATTCCTATCCGCCCACTTGCTCCTGTCCCCGGTTCCGCATAATCACGCGCACTCGACCAAGCCCAATCTTCAGGACGGCTCACCAGCCCCGCCTTCACCGGATTCCCATGAATGTATTCAATCGTCTCGCGATACTCTTTCACCGTTCGCATCACGCGATCAAAATATCTCCCTTGCCACAACGGCCCCTTGTCGGACCTCATCCGGTTAACACGTAAAGTCGAACCCACCTTAACGGATTCCACAACTCGCGATATCGTCAACGGATGTGCGGGATACACGACGGCGTGCCAGTGGTTCGGCAGAAAGACCCAAGCTGTGAGTTGAAATCCTAACTCCTTGCGGCGAGCGGCAAAAACTTCAGCCAAGCATTCAAATTCATTCTCGGAGAGCCATCTTCGCTCCCTCGAAACGTGACAAGTTACAAAGAAATAACGATCCGACAGCGCTATCCTGCGCAGGCGCGACACTCCGCGATTATAACCGTGTGTTTTGTTCCAGCAACTCGATGATCCAGCGAAAAGCCGCAGAGTCTTACCTGAACCGATAAGACTCTGCGCTACACAAATCCACTCCGCTGCCATCCTGCCCGCGCCTCTGTAGCGCAGACGTCGCGCTTCTCAGCGACTCTGCGGCTTTTCAGGTTTTACGCGCGCCTCATGCCTGCCCACTGTGGCGGGCTCGCATTTCGAAAGTGGGGGAGGATTTTTGTTGTCATTCCGAACCCAGCCGCACCGCCTTCGCGCGATGACGGTGAGGAATCCGCTGCCGACGCGCTTGGCAAGCGACTCGCCGCCAATAGCAATAGGCGAGCTCCAAACGAGCAAGGCTTATACTCAGTAACGACTGAAGAGCAAGCTGGAGCCAATCAGGCCCGCTTCAGGCCCATCACCTCAATGAGACCAGGATGAATGCGGTAGCGCGTTGAAGTAGGGTCGAAGCGAGTGTGCGGCTCACGATACTTGAACATATACTCGGAGCCGCCGAAGCCCCGTCCGCCCGCCCGATAGAACCCGATAAACGAGAACTCATACAGCTCTTCCAGCGCCTCAGCGGAGGAAAGATTAGCATCCGCATATTGGTCCTTATAAGCCGTCTCAAATTCATTCCGCTCAAACTGCCACTCTCCAAGGGCTCGCAACACATCCAGGTGCCGCTGGTAATCCGGCATGTGCTTGTGAACCTCATCGTCGATCTCAGAGAGCAAGTACTCGCTATACTCGACTCGAGCTTCGTGAACGTCCACATTGTCAATTTTCCTAGGATCATCGGGAGAACCACCCGCAGTAACGCGTTCCTTAAACCTCGCCAAAGCGCAGTTTGTGAATTTGATGAGGTCGCGTGGCCGGAGGTACGTCCTCTCGCGCATGTGTTCATATTTGGTCTGGTGCCTCGGCATCTCTCGTTGCTCGTTAAACACCTCGTCCCACGGGACGCTTCGCTGAGGCACATCACCAAGCACGGTACCAAATCTCTTTTCCATCAGAGCCTTAAGTGTCTTCTCTGTCCGAGGCGTATCCCACTCAATCAGGGAGACGAAGTTCTCGGTCATTTTGTTCTTATCTTCAAAGTGCAAGCGGTCGTAAATATCATCCCGGAGAAAAACCACCGTAAAAAGCTGTATACCCCGCTCCCGCGCGGCCAGATTCACGTCGCGGCTCGCGAGAAGGAGTCCGATTAACCGATTCTCATAATCAGTTGAGTTCGGGTCAAACCCCAGATCAAGCTGGTCGAAGGCTACGAAGTATTTGTGCTGCGGATTCAGGCAGCTCAACGTTGCCCTCTGAAAGGCGGCGTTCACTTCTTGCACGATCGTGGGCAATTCGGAAATCGGAACTGCTTCTGGCGAGATACCGGCCTTCAAAACGCGGAAATCGACTTCAAAGTACGGCTTCAGCTTGAGGCGCTTCGTAGGACTAAAAATCTGGGAAAGGTCAGGATCACGACTTCCGTACGTGTCAACAACGAACGACTCCAGCTTAGCCATAGCTTCCATACCAGCATCGGTGCAAGGAAGGGACTGATCCTGGTTAAGCGCAATTTTGGCAGTAGACAAAAGGATTAAGTACTTCCAACTGTGCGTGTATTTGTCGAAATCAGGAATCCCAATGCGGGCTTGCTGCTGATGGTAATGCCAAGGATAATCGGAAAAAGTATGACCATAAGCAAAAAAATTGCTCGTCTTGGTAGTTATTATTTTCTTGTAAATCGCTGTCTTTCCGCTTCCCTTTTTACCAATTATCATATGCCGCTGCAGCCCGAGAATGGACTTGTACGCCTCATGGTCCTCAAACGCCAGCAACAGGACGTCGTCGTTATCGGCGTCAGTTCCTCCGAAGTTCTCAACCTCCAACAAGGACTTCATCTTGCCGCCGCCCCTTTCCAGCCAGATATTTGTGCGGGGAATATACCCCTTAACGTAGCACATCAAGTGACTCCGTTGCGGTAGCGTAAATTCTTTTGTGTAAATTGGGATTTAGAGCAGAAAAGAGGGTGTACTTTCCCTGGAGCGCGAACTCACAGAGGAGGCACACCCTGATGCGAGAACTGGAAGTCCTCAGCGACGGCCATCTTAAGCTGGACTTTGCGGAATGGAAAGATTTCTTTGAGCAGGAGTTGGTCGAGCGAGTGCGTGCGCAACTGAAAGCGCTGATCGAGAAGGCTTTGGAAGCGGAGCGCGATCGCTATTTGCAGTTCGGATTTTACGAACACGCCCCGCAGTTTCGCTTCGACTACCGCAACGGCTGCTATTTTCGGGATTTCGCCACGCGCCTGGGATTGCTGCGGCGGCTGAGAATTCCGCGCACGCGCAAGGGGTTTCGGTCGCAAATCCTGCCGCGCTATCAGCGCCGCCAGGCGGCAGTGAACGAACTGGTGCGCCAGGCCTTTCTGCGGGGCATTTCCACGCGTCAGGTCGGCGAAGTGCTGGAGCCGGTGCTGGGCGAAGCCTATTCGGCGCAAACCGTCTCCAACATCACCCGCGAACTGCAAAGCGCGGTCGGTCAGTTTCATGGCCGCAAGCTCCGCGATGAGTATGTCTATCTGTTTCTCGACGGGGTGGTTTGGAAGGTGCGCGACACCACCGGAAGCGTGCGCCGGCGGGTGATTTTGGTGGCCTACGGCATCACCGCGCAGGGCGGCCGCGAACTGGTGGACTACCAATTTGCCATCAACGGGGAGAGCGAAGCGGCCTGGACGGAATTCCTGCAAAACCTGTTTCTGCGCGGGCTGGAAGGCCGGAACCTGCGTTTAATCGCCAGCGACGGCGGCAAGGGTTTGCAGCCGGCCCTCCCGCTGGTTTTCCCGTGCATCCCCGTGCAGCTCTGCTGGGCGCACAAGCTGCGCAACATCGCCGATAAAGTGCCCCGGAAAGAAGGCTCGTGTGTGGCCGGCGCGGCCTCGATCTATCGCGCCGGGAGCCAAGCGGAAGCGCAAAAGGCTTTTCATCACTGGAAGAAGTGCTGGGAAGCGCGCCGGCCGAAAGCGGTGGCCTGCGTGGAGCGCGATCTGCATGGCTTGCTGAACTTTTTCGCGGTTCCCCAAGGCCAGTGGAAGAAAGTGCGCACCACCAACGTGATTGAGCGCGCTTTCCGCGAAGTGCGCCGCCGAACGCGCCCCATGAGCAGCTTCTCGAATCCCCAGAGCTGCGACCGCATCATCTTCGGCGTGGTCAGCCATTTGAATCGTTCCTGGAAAGCCAAACCCCTCCCCGAATTTACACAATCATGTTGACGCTACCCGCCCCATTTTTCTGTTGACATTCCAGTTAACCTGTGCTATATAGTACTTTATGTTCGTCGCCATCACCCTCGCCAGCCCGGCACACGCCCCTCGAAAGGCCCTCCTATGCACGCTCGCCCACCCCTCCCCGCTCGCTCTGCCTCGCGCCTTCTAGTCTCTCGTCTTCACCGTCCAACCGGCACCCAGTATCAGTACTCTAATCGCAACTGCTATGAAAAATTAGAAATCGTTATAACTCCATTAGAAAGAACAACATGCATTTTTCTAATCGCTACAATAATGCACCTTTTCCAACGCAAAATTGCACAATTTTAGTGCAACTCGTCTGAGATTATGCTCGAAGAAAGGAGGCCAGAACGAAGAGGGAATGACGGCACGCGCGGCTCTCGGCCTCGGCCGCTCAAGATAAGGAGGCACGCTCTGAGGTATTAGGCGTAGGCGTCAACGGTGTGCTTAACCCTGGCTCCTAACGAGGGGTTTGGCTTCGCCGGCCAGCTCGCGAATCGCCTTTCGCAGCCGGTCCAGGGTGAACGGTTTGGGCAGAATGGGTACCTCGCTCAATTCCTCGGCGGCGTTGTCCACATCCGCCATGTTTCCGGTCATTAGCAAAAAGCGCGCCGCAAGCGCCGGATGGTGTTCCCGCAAAATGCGCAGCACTTCAATTCCGTTTCGCCCGGGCATTTTTAGGTCGCACAGCACCGCGTCGAATCGGGGATCGCCCAGCGCAGCGGCCAGCTTGGTTGAATCCTGCACCTTGACGACCTCCGCGCCGGTCGTGCTCAGCACTTCGGTGACGAGATCCAAAATACCCGGCTCATCGTCAATCACCAGGAACCGCTGCGAAGACTCCGCCGCGTTGCCATTCCCCGCGCCTCCCTTTGCCGGACCGCCATTCGTTGAATTTTGCGGAGCGGCAACCGGCGCCGCCGCAACCAATGGTTCGGGCGCCGCCGCAGCGCCGTTGTTTTCGGCGCAAGCGACCGCCGGCTCCGGTTCGGCGGGGGTTGCCGCCTCGGGCTCTTTCAGCGAAGCCAGCGGAAGGCGCACTGTGAACGTCGTGCCGCGCCCCGGTTCGCTTTCGACGGAAAGGTCGCCCGCATGCTGCTGCACGATGCCGTGGCAAATGCTCAGGCCGAGACCCGCGCCGGAGCGAGTGCGCGTGGTGAAAAAAGGATCAAAGACGTGCTCGCACATTTCCGCGCTCATTCCGCAGCCGTCGTCCTGCACGCCGAGGAGCGCGTGGTCACCGGCGGATTCGCAACGGATAATGATTTTCCCCCGTGTCGCGCGCTCGCGGATCGCTTCTTCCGCGTTCAGCACGAGCTGCATCATCATTTGCAGCAGCGCGTCGCGGTCGCCTTTAATCCATACGGGGCGGCCCGGGCGGTCGTAGGATACGGAAATGCCGTTGGCGGCGAGCTGGTAACGGCGCAATTCGAGTAAACGGTCCGGCACGGCGCGCAGGTCAATGCGATGCAGTTGCGGCGGAGTGCGCCGGCCAAACTGGCTCAAATTCCTGACCAGGCGTTTGAGCCGCAGCGATTCTTCGCGGATGGTTTGAATCTGGCCGCGCAGGGCGGGGTCAAGTTTCGGCTGCGCGAGGACCACTTCGCTGAAACCGAGAATGGCCGTGAGCGGATTATTGATTTCGTGCGCTACGCCGGAAACGAGCTGGCCGAGCGAGGCGAGCTTCGCTGCGCGAAGCAAATCTTTCTGCGCGACTTCGAGCTGTTTGGCGCGCTGGCGGACCTTTTCCTCCAGCGAGTCGCGCATTTCGCGCAGTTCGGACGCCATAGCCAGAAACGCTCTGGTAAGTGAACCGAGTTCGACGGTAGCGGGAATTTCGGCGTGAACGTCGAGGTTGCCGCGCCTCATCTCGAGCACCATGGCGTGCAGCGTTTCGAGAGGCTTCCAGATATGCTGACGGTGCGCACGGCTGAACCAGAGCATCGCCGCGACGGAAAAAAATCCGAGCCCGAGCAGCAGAATGCGGAGCATCTGGCCGTAGAGCATGACCGACTGTGTATCGCGGTTCAGCGTGGCAAACTGTTGTTTCTGGATCTGCCCCAGCGCTTCGCGCATGGTGAGCTCGCGCAGAGAAATTTCACTGAAAAGTTTTTGGGCAGCCTGTTCGGCGTCGGCGTGAATCACCAGTTCGTCGGTGATGCTGAGATAGGATTCTTCGAGGCCCTTCAGATTTTCTAAATTGTTGCGGCTCGTTTTGACGTGCGCCTCGGCGATCGCTTTTCGGGTAAGCGAACGGAGTTTCGCCTCCGAATTGCGGTAGTCCTGAAGCAATTGCGGATCATTCGTGCCGTCGTATCTCCAAAAGCTGAGCACCGTGGCGTCGAAAGCATCGTGAATTTCCGAATGCAGCGCGATTTGGTTCTGCACCGACTGAACGCCGGCGGTGAAGCGGAATTCGGTTCGAATGCTGAGCGCGAGACCGCAAATCATCAGCGCGATGGCCAGCATGACGGTCGCGCCTTCCATCAGGATGAACCGGCTCTGCAACGAGCGGGGCCGGGGAGCGGCCGGCGCGAAGGACGTTGCGGCGGAGGGCTTCTTCTTTGGACGGAAAGATAGCATTCGAGAATCCGTCGCATCCGCAGGGCCATACCGCGTAAAAACGGAGCCGAAAAATCAGTGATTTGCAGGATGCCGAGAGCGCTTTTCAAAAGAAGAGCGCGCTGCGGAGGCACAGCAGTTTCACTTCGAAACACTTCGGCTTTGGATATGCGCAGACGAATAGCCAGAACCAGCGGCGGCGGTAAACCTTAGGAGGAGGATGCGCCGGCCTCGCGGCCGAATTTTATGCCGTGAGCTTCCGGGCCGAAGGCAACGGCAATCATGCCTGCGGCGAGGACAATTGCAGCGAAGATTCCCATGGCGTGAGCGTAGCTGATTTTCCTAGCCAGAGATGCTTCGATGGGCGGGCTAAACGAGGCGGCCAGAACTCCGAGTTGATAGGCGAATCCCGGGAAAAATCCGCGCAGCGCGTCCGGCGAGAGCTCGTTGATGTGAGCGGGAATCACGCCCCAAGCGCCCTGCACCATGAACTGCATAAAAAAAGCGCCGGCCATAATGATGGCGAAATTGGGCGCAGCGATCCACGCGGGAATCAGAAGCAGGGCTAAAACGAGCGCGAGGATCATGGCGCGACGCCTTCCGCGGCGGTCGGAATAAAAGCCGAAAAGGATGCCTCCGATGATTGCGCCGATCATGGAAATGGCGGTGAGGAGAGCGGTGGTGCCGGACGCATAACCGCGTTGCGATTGCAGGAACGTGGGATAGAGATCCTGCGTGCCATGAGAAATGAAATTCATGAGGGCCATGAGCCCGACGAGATAGGCAAAACGCTTCCAGTTCTGAAAAATCGATTTCCAGTAGGAGCGCCAATCATTGCGAAGGGCGGTGGATTGCCAGGCGGCGCTCTCTTTGACTTTGAGAAGAATGAACACGGTGAGCAGGCCGGGGCCAGCGCCGATGAAAAACATGGCGCGCCAGCCGAAGCGGGGAAAGACGAGCCAGTAGGCGACGGCCGCGAGCAAATTGCCGAAGGCATAGCCCTCCTGCAGCAAGCCGGAAACGACGCCGCGCCATTTGGCGGGAACGGATTCAAGCGCAAGGGAAGCGCCGACGCCCCATTCGCCGCCCATGCCGATTCCGTACAGAAGGCGCAAGAAAATGAATACGGAGTAGCTGGGAGCGAATCCAGAAAGCACTTCGATGACGGAGTAAAAAAGGATGTCCATGATGAGCGGAAGGCGGCGGCCATAGCGGTCGGCGAGAAGACCGAAGATAAAGGCGCCGAGGGGACGCGTGAAAAGGCTGGCGGTGAGGGCGAAGGCGACATCGAGGACGCTGTGATGAAATTCCGCGCCGATCGGAACGATGACGAAAGTGAGGACGAAGAAATCGAACGCATCGAGCGTCCAGCCGAGAAAACAGGCGGTGACGGCGTTGCGCGGGTTGCCGCGGCCGGAGGCGATGTCAGTGGCGGGCATGGCGCGCGCGAATGTTAGGGCAACGGCAGGGGAAACGCAACCCGGGGCTATTGTTTTCTGAGGCGATCGAGTCCGGCGAAAAGAAAGACGCCGAGCACGGAATTGATGAGAGATGCGGTGAGCAGATGAATGCTGAAGAAAGGCTCATGCTGCGAGAGAAGGAGGCGCATCACCAGCGCGATGAGGATTTGATGAATGTGAAAAAAGAAGAACATCAGAATCAAGCGGCTGATGGGATGTTCGGTGTCGAGGCGCGCGCCGATGGAAGAAGAGATGTAACCGATGAAGCCTTTGGCGATGCCGTAGAGGCCGATGGGAGTGTGCGCGATGCCGTCTTGCAGCAGGCCCACGGCGGTTCCGAGCAAAAGACCGGTGACGGAGTTGCGGCGGCTCAGTCCGAAGTAGACGACAACCAGAAGCGGAAGCTCGAGAATTTGAAAGCGGACGCTGAAGCGATTGAGAAAGGCTTGCAGCACAAGCGCAAGGAAACAGACGCCGATGACGGCGCCGCTGTAGAACTTGTGGACTTCAATGTGCTGCGACTGGGAATCCATGCGCAGGGTGGTCATTTGTGAGGGTTCCCCTGTGGATTTTGCTGCGGCTTAGACGGCAAAGTTTGCGAGGTTTTCGCCGCAGGAGCTTTTTGCGGTTTTGCGGGCGAAACTTTTTGAGAGCCGGGCTGCTGGATGGGCGCCCGAGCCGCTGACGCTGCGCCGGAAGATTTCGGCAGCGATGGCGGAGCGAGGGCCCGCGGCTTTTTGGCCGAAGGAGGGATCGGGGATTTGGTTTTGGGCTTGGGTTTTGTGGAGGCCAGCGAGCGCTCCGGAGCGGGCGGGGCGACCGGGTGAGCCGCGGGAGATGCGTAGGCTGTTTGACGGCCGGCCAGCGCTTTGGAATTCCGGCGCGAGGACTGCGCTTCGTTCTCCGGACGCAAGGGGAAAGGCTTTTGCGTCAGGAGGACGAGCACTTCTTCGAGGCGGTTCAAATGCGCGGCGGGATTCAAACGGATGGCCTGAAAAGGGAAATCAGGTTTTGCGGATACGATGGTGCCGACGGGCAGGTCCTTCGGGAAAATGCGGTCCTCGCCGGACGTGAGCACCGTGGCGCCGATGGGAATGTCTTCGTGTTTGCTGACGTAATCGAGAGAGAGAAGCGGACCGCCGGTGCCTTCGACGACGCCGTGCGTGCGCGTGCCGGAAAGCAACGCGCCGAGAGCGCTCTCGCGGTCGGAAATGAGCAGAACCTGCGAAGTGTGCGGGTAGGCTTCGAAAATTCTGCCGACGACGCCGTCGGGAGTAATCACCGGCATGTTGTGGCGGATGCCGTCGCTGGTTCCGCGATTGATGAAGACGGTCTGGCTGTTGGGATCGGCGTTGGCGCCGATGACCTCGGCGGCGAGCATCGGGATGCCGGCATTTTCGCTGCGAAAGCCGAGCAAGCGCGCGAGGCGCACGTCCTGAGCTGCCTGGCTCTGGAGTTGCTGGTTTTGGAGACGGAGCTGATCCAGTTCGGCGGTGAGCTTGCGATTCTCCGCGCGGGCGTCGCGCAGGTCGAGATAGCCGAACCAGGCGCCTTCGATTTTGGAGATGACGAAGGTTCCACCGCGCTGCAGGGGCGTGAGCAGCTCGACGGACCAGACGCGAATCAGCCGGACATGGCTGTCTCGCTTGATTTGAAAAGCGAGCAGCAAGATCTGAGACACAATGACCGCGGCCAAAAGAAGCAGCGGACGATGGCGTGAAGGAACTTCCATGTGTCAGAACCTAGAAAGCCGACCTGCGAACCGCGAGACGGGCGCGGCGGCAGAGATGAAAAACGCGCCGGGCGCACCTGACGCCGTTCGGCCCAAAAGGCTGGTTCGCAAGGCGCGGCTCAATCAATGGAAACCAAGCGAAGCAGCCGGAAATCGCTGAGCATTTTGCCGGTGCCCAGCACGACCGAGGCGAGCGGGTCATCCGCAATGGAAACCGGCAAGCCGGTTTCTTCGCGAATGCGCTTGTCCAAATTTTTGATGAGCGCGCCGCCGCCGGTGAGCACGATGCCGCGATCGCTGATGTCGGCGGAAAGCTCCGGAGGGGTGCGCTCGAGAGCGACGCGAATGGCGTTCAAAATAGTGGCGATGCACTCGGAAAGGGCTTCGCGAATTTCGCTGTCGTCAATGGTGACGGTGCGCGGAACGCCCTCGATGAGATTGCGGCCCTTGACTTCGAGGGTCAGCGGCTTTTCCAGCGGATAGGCGGAGCCGATTTCAATTTTGATTTGCTCGGCGGTGCGTTCGCCGACGAGCAAATTGTACTTGCGCTTCAGGTAATGCATAACGGACTCGTCCATTTCGTTTCCGGCAACGCGCACGGAACGGGAATAGACGATGCCGCTCATGGAAATCACCGCAATATCGGTCGTGCCGCCGCCGATATCCACAACCATGTTGCCCGAGGGCTCTTCAATGGGAAGGCCGGCGCCGATTGCGGCGGCCATGGCCTGCTCGACGAGATAGACTTCGCTGGCGCGGGCGCGATAAGCGGAGTCCTGCACGGCGCGTTTTTCGACGGGCGTGATTTCGCTGGGCACGCCGATGACGATTCGCGGATGCACCAGGACGCGGCGATTGTGCGCCTTCTGGATGAAATAGGTGAGCATTTTTTCGGTGACTTTGAAGTCCGCGATGACGCCATCTTTCATGGGCTTGATGGCGACGACGTTGCCGGGAGTGCGGCCGAGCATTTCCTTGGCTTCTTTGCCAACGGCGACGACTTCGCCATTGTTTTTATTGATGGCGACGATGGAAGGCTCATTGACGACGATGCCCTTGCCTTTGGCAAAGACGAGCGTGTTGGCCGTTCCCAAATCAATGGCCAGGTCGGAAGAGAAGAGACTGAAGACCGACCTCATGGAATATCCGTTTTTCATGAACCCCCCGCGACGCGCAATCTCCACCCGCCCCCGGGTTGCGGCGCCGAATTATTGCCTGACGTGGTTTATGGGACGACCACCGGAATATGAATGATTTTTGTTCCGCCCCGGCGATTCTGACCTGTGATGGTGATGATGTGGTCACCGGTTGTCATCGGGGCTGTAAAAAATCGAAAACGCCCGTCCGCGGCGATGTCGGGCACCGCCTGTCCGTCGATCAGGAGAGCGGAACCGGGCTCGGTGCGGCCGCTGATTTCCACCATTTTGCCCTGAAATTCGACGGGATCGACCTGCAAAAACATGCTTTGCTCTTTGTCCTGCTGGATGACGGTAAATTTGTAGGCGGAAGCGGGTTCGCTCGAAGCGCCCTTGGCATCGATGGCTTTGACGGTCCAGAAATATTCTCCGGGATTGAGGCCGGTGACTTCGACGGCTGTGTCCGGTGTTTTTTTATCGGCCAAGATGCGCGTAAACATCGAAGTATCGCTAATCTGCAATTCGTATTGGCGAGCGGTACTCACCGGCTGCCACTCGAAGCGAACCGGCGTCAGTTTCGGATTGGGCACAATGATGGGCTGCAAATTCACAGGCTGAACGAGGCCGGGAGGCGCGAGGATATTGGTTTTGGTGATGGGGCCGCTCGGAGTGAACGAGGCGCGCTGCCATTGGGCGACTTCAACGCGCTGGTTGCCACGCTGAACTTCGGCGTCGCCGGAGGAAACGGTAATTTCATTCTGCTGCGTAGCGGGATTCGTTTTCACGGCCGCGCGGCTGTTCTGATGAAGAATGGCCTGGGCGTCGGCGAAGGAAACCTCGGCTTTGGAGCCGGGGACTTGCCACGTGCCGGTGGTGAGGTCAACGGCGCCGGCGCTGATGTGCACGCTGACACTGGAGGCGCGGTCGCGTGGAACAAAGATTTCCTCGACGGTGACGAGCGTCTGCGGCTGGACAGTGTAGGTCGTGCCATCGGCGAAGGCGAGGCGCGCAACACCATCGGGGCCGGTTTGAATCAAATCGCCCTTTTCCAGGGCCATCTGGTAATCGGCGTTTACCCATTGCACGGAATTCACTTTTTTCACCTGGACTCTGCCGTCGAGATTGACGAAGCGGGCGCCGCGAACGCTGGCGGAAGCGGCGCCGGTGTCCTTAGGTTCGAAAGTCTTGCTGATGTGGCGCAGGATTCCGGTAAAGGAATCCGGAAAGACGAGGTATCCGGCGGCGGCGAACATCACCAAGAAAACGAAAATATAGAGAAGAACGCTGCGGTAGGTGACTGAATGCCAGTACACTTCGACCCGATTCACTTTGGGACGCGTGGTGTCGGTGGATTTGTCGGGTGTCATGAAAAAAATCAGCTGATTCGCGAATCTAGCACATGGGTACAGGGCTTTCAACACGGCGGAAAAGGAGTTGCGGAAAAAGAAACACTTGTACGGAAGTACAGCTCAAGGGAAGGAGCCGGACCCGAAGCGCAACGAGAACTGTGCCGGCGTGCTCCTGTACCTGGGGACAAGTGACGAAGTAGACGCACGAGGCTAATCGAAAAAGCACCGCGACTTGCGCGCTCCTCGCGCCGGTGTTACGGTGAGCTTTACCTTTTTCCGCTGAAAAACTGCGGGCGTGCGCGAGGTTTTCTCCGGCGGAGCCAAAGGGCGAAGCAGCGGGCTTTTAGGGCCGCGCGGCAGCGGGAGTTTGCGTGGCGAATTGGGTACGCGGCGATCAGAAGCTTCCTCAGGGACGCCTAATCCTGGTGTCGTACATGATCGTGCTGGGGATTTTGCTGCTGCTGGTGGGATTCTGGAAGCTGCAGATTGTGCAAGCCGGGCATTTCTCTGATCTGGCCAGAAAAAACCGCATTCGCACCATTCCGATCATAGCGCCACGAGGAAAAATTCTGGACCGTGACGGGCGCGTGCTGGTCGACAACTATCCTTCCTTCAGCATACTTCTGCTGCGCGATGATCCCGCGCAGATCAAGAAAGATTTGCCGGAAATCACCAGCGGGCTGGATGTAACGGCGCGGGATCTGGAAGAACAACTGAAGGTTGCGCGGAATGAACCGAAATTCCAGCCTCTGGTAATCAAGGAAGTTGCGAGCGATGCGGATCTGGCGTTCGTCGAAGCGCACCGCATGGATTTGCCGGAACTGGAATTGATGCTGGTGCAGCGGCGAAGATACCCGCCGGATGATTTTCTCTCGCCAGTGGTGGGCTACGTGGGCGAGGTGTCGCCGGAACAACTGGCGCAATCGGGGGGAAAGCGGTACAAGCCGGGCGACATCGTAGGCAAGGCGGGGCTGGAGCGCGAATACAACGACATTCTAACGGGCACGGACGGAATGCGGCGGATGATCGTCAACAGCACAGGGAAACCGGTGCGGACGCTCGACGACATGGAGCCGATCCCCGGCAAGCCCATTCAATTAACGATTGACGCCGACCTGCAGCATGTGGCGGAGCAGGAGCTTGCCGGAAAAACGGGCGCGATTGTGGCGTGGAATCCGCAAAATGGCGAAATTCTAGCAATGGCCAGCCGCCCGGCATTTGATCCGAATGATTTTGCGGTGCGCATCTCGGCGAAAGAGTGGAACGCGCTGAACACTGATCCGGAAAAACCGATGTTGAACCGAGCCATTCAAGCGCAGCTCGCTCCGGGTTCGGTCTTCAAGATTATCGAATCGGTTGGAATGCTGGAATCGGGCGTGCCACCTGCGAATTTTCATGTTTTTTGCCCCGGTTATGGGGTTTTTTATGGCCAGATACGACACGACTGGAACCCGAAGGGTCACGGAGAAGTGGATTTGCACAAGGCGATCGCAGAATCCTGCGATGTGTTTTTCTACAACGTGGGAATGCAAATGGGAATTGACCGCATTTCGTACTATGCGAAAGCGCTTGGACTGGGGAAAGCGACCGGAATCGATCTGCCGGGAGAAGAGCCTGGACTTGTGCCGTCATCGGCGTGGGTCGAACGCGTTTATCATCACCCGTGGTATCCCGGGTCGACGATTTCGCTGGCGATTGGGCAGGGACCGATCGAAGTGACACCCATGCAACTGCTGCGCTCGGTGAGCGGCATCGCCATGGGGGGAGTTTTTTACCAGCCGCACTTGCTGAAGGACCTGCAGCCCAAGGTTGTGAAATTCCCGATACCCAAGAGCATCGTGGAAGAAGTCACCGGTGGAATGTACGGCGTGGTGAACGAGCCGGGGGGGACAGGTGTTTTCGCCGATGAAGTACTGAAGCAGGATCATCTGCAGAAAATCGATTTCTGCGGAAAGACGGGCACAGCGCAGACCATCAGCGCCGAGGCGCTCCTGCGGCTCTCGGCGGCGGAACGGAAGCATTATCGGTACGACACCTGGTTTGTCGGGTTCGCGCCGCAACATGATCCGGAAATTGCGGTGGTGGTGCTGGTGCAGGGTTCGGCGCTCGAGGCCGGCGGCGTGGCGGCTCCGATTGCGGCGCGCGTTGTCGCAGCTTATTACCAGAAAAAAATGGGGCAGCCGATTCAGGAACTGGAAGCCCAAAAACTGCCGCAGAAAAAGAGTCCGGGCATGCCGCAGGGCAAAGCAGCGCCGGCAGCGAGCAACCAATGAGCGAGAGGCGCAGCGCGTTTCAACTGGACTGGTGGCTGCTGGCGATGGTGATGGTGATTTGCGCGATCAGCCTGCTGGAAATTTATTCATCGACGCATAACAGTTCGCTGCACGGAATGCAGTGGAAGCAACTGATCTGGATCGGGATAGGATTTGCAGGAATGCTGGCGGTGTCACGGGTCGATTACGGTACGCTGCTCGATCAGAGTCCCTTGCTCTATGTTCTATCGGTCGGGGCGCTGGGCGTGGCGCTGGTGGCGGGCAGCAAGCATTTCGGGGCGCGGCGGTGGATTGAGATTTGGGGCTTGAATTTGCAGGTGTCAGAACTGGTCAAGTTGATTATAATTATTGTGCTGGCGCGATATTTCAGCGAAGTACGGACGGACCGGCTGACACTGGGAGATTTGATTAAGACCGGATTGCTGGTGGGCGTCCCCGCGGGATTGATTCTGCTGCAGCCCGATTTAGGAACGGCGTTGATGCTCGTTCCGATTGCGGCAGTGGGGGCGTTTCTGGCCGGAATAAATTGGAGGCACGCAGCCGGCGTGCTGGCGCTCGGCGCGATTTTGGCTGTGGTCGGATGGAACGGACACTTTCTCAAACCCTATCAAAAGCAGCGTCTGGCAACATTCATCAATCCCGAGGAGAGCCCACGGGGAGCCGGATACCAAATTCTGCAATCGGAGATTGCGGTTGGTTCTGGAGGATTCTGGGGGATGGGGTTTGGCAAAGGAAGCCAAAACCAACTGGGTTTTGTACCGGTGCGGTATTCGGATTTCATTCTGGCGGCGTTGGCGGAGGAGCAGGGATTTTTCGGCGTGCTCATCATGCTGCTGCTGTATTTGGCGCTTCTGCTCCGGCTGATAGACAACGCGCAGAAAGCGAAAGACCGCGCGGGAATGTATTTGGTAATGGGAGTAGCGGCAATTTTTGCATTTCAGGTGTTGGTGAACGCCGGCATGGTGATAGGCTACATGCCGGTAACTGGCATACCTCTGCCATTCATGAGCTATGGCGGTTCATCAACGATTTTTGGGTTTTTAGCCTTGGGCTTGGTTATGAATGTGCGAGCGAAGCGCTTCGTTAATTGAGCCCGGAGATAAGTATTGCACCGGCGGCGCATGGCGCGCCGGAATCACTTTTGAGAAATGAGGAAAGCATCGGAATGAGGGGGACAAGTTCAGAAAATTGGGACGGCCTCCGGAGCCTACTGGCTTTGCAGAAACGGGCGCGCGCGTATGGGAAACGGGCAGCCGGGCCCCGATGCTCCTTTAGGAGTTTTCATGTCCAAGGAAATGGTAGTTTCTGCGAATGCGCACGAGACGCGCGTCGCGATACTGGAAGAAGGACAGCTTTGTGAGATTTATGTCGAGCGAGAAAAAGAATTTGCGTTAGTCGGGAGCATTTACAAAGGGCGAGTCACGCGCGTGCTGCCGGGCATGCAATCGGCCTTTGTGGATATCGGACTGGATAGCGACGCCTTCCTTTACGTCAGCGACTTCCTTCAGGAAATAGACGAAATAGATCACGATGGCGAAGAGCACGAGACCGGCTCGCGCAATCGTGGCGAGCCAGAGGAAGCGGCGGGCGTGGCGGCGTTGCCGGGGGAGACGATCAGCGCGGGCGGAGAGAAGCCGGGCAATGGAAATTCCCGAGACGAGTCCACGAGCAATTATTCCAGCCAGCCGTTTGGCAGGGAAGGACGCTCGCGGGATTTTCAACGGAGCGACCGCGACCGGCGTCCGTACGGACGGGACCGTGGAAGGCGAGGACGACACGGGCGAGGGGGTCGCGATCGGTCGCCCGGAGGCTATGGACGGCATGGGCGCGAATTGCCGCAATCGAAGTACGCTTCGCACCGGCCGTATGAGCCGCCCGAAGAGACGCCGGCGCAGCCGTATGAGGGAGTGGTTCTGCCGGGAGAATCGCTGTCGGTGGTCAATCGGCCGTCTGCTGCCGAGCCGAGTGAGACAGTAGCTGCCGCGGAAACTCACTCCGCACAGCCTGTGCGGGAATACGAAGAGCAAACAAAAGCCGGCGGGGAATCGCCGGTGAACGAAATCGAGCCGCAGGAGGGCGAAGGGACGGCGGCAGGCGCAGCGCAGCCGGAGAATCCTGCGGAAACGAATCAAGTTCCGCCAGAAGAATCGCAAAAGGGCCATGCTGCGAACTGGCGCGAACCGGAGGCGCCTTTCTACCAGCCGCGGTTTTCGCGCGGGGGCCGCAGATTTGATCGCGGTCGCGAGCGCGGAGGGCGGAATTTCAGCCGGGATCGCGGAGAGAATCGTCGGCGGGATTTTGAGCGTAATGACCGTGGCACGCCGCAGGGCTGGATCACTTCGCTGGAACCATTGCCGGGCGAGTCACTGGCGAAAGCCAAAGTTCACGAAAGCGAGCACGAGTCTGCCGCGGAACCGGCGGTTTCAGAAAGCGAGCCGGCTTCGCAAAGTGGCGTCCATTTGCGTGAAACGGATGCAGCGGAAAGTTCCACAGAGACAGTACGGAATCCTGAACCGGCAAGAGACGAGCGGGATGCGGCCAATGTGATTGCGGAGGATCGGCACGAGGCCGACCTTACGGAAGAGGAAGCCAGCAATCTGGCAGAGCAAGTTGCTGAGGCTCAGCAAGAGGAGGCTGAGCGCGAAGCAGTGGAGCGCGCTGCGGCGTTTGGTTTGCTCGATCCGTCGGAGAGCCGATTGGGCGGCGCAGTGGAAGAAGCAGAAAACGACGAGGAAGTCGAAGGATCCGAAGAAATTTTGGGTTCCGCGGAGGATGGTGAAGAGGAAGAGACGGAAACGGGCGAAATGCTCAGCGCCGAGGAAGTGGCAGAAGAGCTTCCTTCGATGACGGAGAACGATGCGGAGTCGATTGAAGAGAAGGAAGGCGAAGAAATCGTCCACGAAGAGTTGCTCGCTGCGGCGGCAGCGGAAGACAGGGCGTCTTTTGCGCCCGCGGAGGCGCGCGTGCGTTCCGATTTTCGTGCGCGGATGCAGCGCCCGATGCGGCGCGGCGGACGCGAACGGGATCGCGGACGCGGGCGGCGCCCGTTTCACGGACACATGCGTCATCGCGGGCAGCCGCGCAGAAACCAGCTCATCTCTGAACTGCTGAAGCCCGGTCAGGAAATTATCGTGCAGATTGCCAAGGAACCGCTGGGCAAAAAGGGAGCGCGGATCACGAGTCACGTGGCGCTGCCCGGGCGGTTTTTGGTTTACATGCCGACGCTCGATCACACGGGAGTTTCGCGCAAGATTGCTTCGGCGGAGGAGCGTTCGCGTTTGCGGCGGCTGGTGACGGAAGAGAAAGGCGCGGCGAGCGGGGGATTCATTGTGCGTACGGCAGCAGCCAGCGCTTCGCCGGATGAAGTTCGCGCGGACGTGCAATTTCTGACGAAAACGTGGATGGACATCAAAGGGCATTCGGAACAGCGAAAAGCGCCGTCGCTCTTGCACCGGGATTTGAACCTGGTGGAGCGCATCCTGCGCGACTATCTGAGCGAAGAATACAGCTCGATTTGGGTGGATTCGGAAGAGGAATACACGAAGATCCTGGATTTCGTGAGCCGGTTTCAGCCGCAGCTTGCGAATCGCGTGAAACTCTTCACGAAGACCACGCCGATTTTCGAAGAATTCGGGATTCAGCAGGAGATTGACAAAGGGTTGCGGCCGAAGGTGTGGCTGAAATCCGGCGGCTACATTGTCATCAATCATACGGAAGCGCTGGTGGCGATTGACGTCAACACGGGGAAATTCGTGGGCCGCGGCTCAACGCGGCTGGAAGACACGATCGTGCGCACCAACATAGAGGCGGTGAAAGAGATCGTGCGGCAGATACGGCTGCGCGATTTGGGCGGCATTATCATTATTGACTTCATTGATATGGAGGAGCGGCGCAACCGAGAAAAAGTGATGGCGGCACTGGAAGAGGCGCTGAAAGCGGACCGCGCGCCTTCCAAAGTTTTACGCTTCAACGAGTTTGGCCTGGTCGCCATTACGCGCAAGCGCACCAAGCAGGCGCTGGAGCGAACGCTGTGCCAGCCGTGTCCGTATTGCACCGGGTCGGGCATGGTGAAATCCATTCCGACGCTTTGTTATGAAATTCAGACCGAAGCGCGGAAAATGGCGCCGGAAATCGAGGCCGCGAGTTTGACGCTGCGCGTGCATCCGGAAATTGCCAAAGCGCTCAAGACGCGCGAATCGGCGCTGATGGATGAACTGGAGCAAGTCACGCACAAGAGCCTCATTATTCAGGCGGATCCCACACTGCACTGGGAGCAGTACGACATCTACTGAGCGCCGAAAGTCGAACGGCAAGCAAACCAGGTTTCAGCGCACGTTTTTACTCGTGTCGCGCGTATCTATGTGCTGCGGTGCGCCCATAGCTCCCGATTGCCTATGCTATGATGGCTTTTAATTTCGATTCCGGGTGAGGAGCGAAATTTTGACGGCGCGCGTGCTGGATGGAACGGCGATTCGCGAGAGGATTTATGCGGAGTTAAGGAAGGAAATCGCGGAATTGCGCGCCGCAGGCGTGCGTCCCGGATTGGCGGCGGTGGTTGTGGGAGATGATCCGGCTTCGAAAATTTACGTGCGCAACAAAATCGCGGCGTGCGAGCAACTGGGCCTTGGAAATTTTCACATCACTCCCCCAGCAAACCTGAGCACGGCGGAACTGCTCGCGATGGTGCGCGAATTGAACGCGCGCGATGAGGTGGACGGCATTCTTGTGCAGCTTCCGCTGCCCGGGCAGATTGACGCGCGGCAAATTTTGGAGGCGGTGGACCCTGCGAAAGATGTGGATGGTTTTCATCCGATGAATATCGGGCGGCTGGCCGAAGGCCGGCCGAATCTTGTGGCATGCACTCCGCTGGGCGTGATGGAGATTTTACAGCGCAGCGGCATTCGCATGGATGGGGCGAACGCGGTGGTGGTTGGGCGAAGCAACATTGTGGGAAAACCGATGGCGCTGCTTTTGCTGCAGGCGAATGCGACCGTCACGGTTTGTCATTCGAAAACGCGGGATTTGCGGCGATTCACGCGGGAAGCGGATATTTTGGTGGCGGCCATCGGTCGCGCGGGGTTTATAAGGGCGGTGGATGTAAAGCCGGGCGCGACGGTCATTGACGTGGGAATTAATCGCATCAGCGATGCGCGGGAGGCGCAGGACATTTTCGCAAATTTTCCAGAGCGACTCGAAAAGTTCCGTAAAAACGGCTCGGTGATCGCCGGCGACGTGCATCCGGAGGTGGCCCAGGTTGCCGGGGCGCTGACTCCGGTGCCCGGCGGCGTCGGTCCCCTGACCATCGCAATGCTGATGAGCAACACGGTGAAGGCGGCGCGGCTGCGGCGCGAATTGCAGAATCCGGCCGCGGTTGCGTTGCGCTGAGTTCATGCTGACGGTTGGCCTCACCGGAGGAATCGCCAGCGGCAAATCCGTGGTGGCGCGAATGCTTCAAAAAATGGGCTGCGCGGTGATTGAGGCGGACCTGGTCGCGCACGAATTTTTGAAAAAATCGAGTTCTGTTGCCCAAGAGATTATCGCGGAATTCGGCGCCGAAATTCTGAATAGCGACAACGAAATTGACCGCAAAAAGCTGGGCAGCATTGTTTTCGCCGACGCGCAAAAGCTGGCGCGCCTGAATGCCCTGACGCATCCGCATGTGTTGCGGAAGATCGCAGCAGATCTCGAGGATCTGGAACGCGGCGGTTCAACGGAAATCGCAGTGGTTGTGGCCGCGCTGCACGTTGAAGCGGGCTACTATAAAACTTTTGATCGGCTCGCCGTGGCTTGGTGCACAAGCGAACAGCAGATCGCGAGGCTGATAGGGCGCGGCTGTACGAAAGCGGAAGCCGAGCAACGCATCCGCTCGCAAATGCCGCTCGACGAAAAGCGGCAACTGGCCGATGACGTGATTGATTGTTCGCAGAGCATCGAATTTACCGAGCAACAGACGCGCGAGCTTTTCGCGCGCTGGAAGCAACTCGCGCAGAATAAATCGTCAAATTGAATTGTGCCGTGGTGAAAATCGGCGATGTTCCGAGCAGCGCAATGCGCGGCTGGGATATGATTGCGCGTTACGGGAAACGAAACAGGGCCCGTTGAACCGAGGAATGAGGCGAAATGAGAAGTCGCGAAGTCTACATCGTGAGTGCTGTGCGCACGCCGATCGGCAAATTCGGAGGGGCGCTGGCGGAGCTGACCGCTCCCGATCTGGGCGTTGTCGCGGCCCGCGCAGCCCTGAAGTGCGCGTTCGGCGGTGAGCTTCCGGCAGAGCGGCAAGCGGGCGACGGCGGCAGCGTCGAGGAGAGCATCGCGCGGGCTACAAAAGAAAATGCACAAAGCCCGGAGCGCAAATGGCATGTGGACGAAGTGATTTTCGGGAACGCGCGGCCGGCGGGCGTAGGGCCAAATCCGGCGAGGCAAATTGCATGGCGCGCGGGTCTCGGCGACGACGTTCCAGCCTACACAGTAAACATGGCTTGCGCTTCCGGACTGCGGGCGATACTGCTGGGTTGGCAGGAAATCTTAACGGGCGACGCGGAAATTGTAGTTGCCGGCGGTGCCGAATCGATGTCACGCGTGCCGTACCTGGTCGAAGCACGCTGGGGCGTGAAGATGGGCCATCAGCTACTGGTTGACGCTATGTATCGCGACGGCTTTCTGTGCCCCGTATCGAAAATGATCATGGGTGAAACAGCGGAACTGCTGGCGGAAAAGTATAAGATTCCGCGAGAGGAACAGGACGAATTTGCGCTGGAGAGCCACCGGCGAGCGGGGCGGGCGCAGAAGGAATGCCGATTCAGCAAAGAAATTGCGCCGGTTGAGGTGAAAGACAAAAGGGGAAGCGTCACGCGTCTGGAAAAGGACGAGCATGTTCGTGCTGACGTAACCCTCGAGAAATTGGCGAAGCTGCCACCGGTGTTCAGCAAAACGGGAACGATTACCGCGGGAAATGCGAGCGGCATCACCGACGGCGCTGCGGCGGTGGTGCTGGCGAGCGAGGAAAAAGTCCGCGAGCTGGAGTTGAAGCCGCTGGCGCGAATCGTAGACGCGGCAGTGGCGGCAGTGGATCCGCGCATTATGGGAGTCGGGCCGGTTCCGGCAGTGAGGAAGCTGCTTGCACGCACCGGCACCAAGCTCGAAGACTTCGCGGCGATCGAATTGAACGAAGCGTTTGCCGCGCAGGTGCTGGCGTGCGACCGCGATTTGCATTTTCGGCGCGAGCGGCTCAATCCCAATGGCGGGGCGATTGCGCTGGGGCATCCGATTGGGTGCACGGGAGCGCGGATTGCGACAACGCTGATCCATGAGTTGCGGCGCAACGGAAATTCCGGCCGCGCCCAGCGCGGGCTGGCCACGCTTTGCGTTTCAGGCGGTCTGGGCGTGGCGATGGAAGTCGAATCCTGCTGAAAGGCTGCGCAGTAAGCGCGCGGCGGAACATTTCAGGAAAAATCCGAAGATGCGAACGTTCGCGTGAATTACTTGGCCGCGCGGGAACCGGCATCTGCAATCGCGCGCGACGGTGCCAATTGAGCACGCAGGCAGCCCACCAGATAGAGCGAGCCGGTGATGAGGATTACATCCGCGGGCGCGGCAAGCGAAAGGGCGCGATGAAGCGCCTGGATGGGATCCGCGACAATTTCGAAATGCTCCGCTAAATGCGAAGTCATCTCCGCAAGAAGCGGAGCGGAAATCGCGCGGGACTGCGCCGGCTGCGTGAAGAAAACCTGGTGAACGTGCGGAAAAATGAGGTCGGCGATTTCGTCCACGGCCTTGTCACGAAGCGCGGCGAAAATGAGCCAGATGCGCCGCTCGGAGAGATGCTGCTGAATAAAACGGGCAAGCTCGCGCGCTGAAGCAGGATTGTGCGCGCCGTCGAGAAAAACCGCGGGATCGGATGACATCTGTTCAAGCCGGCCGGGCCAGCGAACTCGGCGAATACCCTCTTCGATTGCGCTAGGGTTGATGGCAAAGCCCCGGCCAGCAAGCAGCCGTGCGGCCGCGGCGGCCGCGAGCGCATTGCGGATTTGAAAACGGCCGGGTAAGGGAATCTCGAGCGTGAGACGCGTGCCGGAACCGGATTCCGTTGCGGCTGCGTGATAGCAGCCGTTTTGCGAGCGGATATCGTCCACACGCCAGAAGTCCTCGACTTCCACGAGGCGCGCACTCACGTTTGCGGCGCGTTGGGCAATGACGGCGCGCGCTTCCGGGCGCTCCACAGCGCTCACAACCCAGCCGCCCGGTTTAATGATTCCAGCCTTTTCGGCGGCGATTTCAGGAATGGAGTGGCCGAGGAAATTTTCGTGGTCAAAATCCACCTGCGTGATTATGGCCACCTCGGGAGCCACGATGTTTGTGGAATCGAGACGGCCGCCCATGCCGGTCTCGTAGACGGCGAAGCCGAGCCGGCGGTGCGCAAAGGCGTCAAAGGCCATTGCGGTGACGCATTCGAAGAATGTGGGATGAGCAGCAAGCTCGCCACTCGCCAGCAGCCGTTCGATCGCTGCGTGCACGCGGGTGAACTCTCCGGCGAATTCGGAATCCGAAATTTGCTCACCGCTGAACGCGATTCTCTCGTTGATGCGCTCGAGGTGCGGCGAAGTGAAAAGGCCGGTGGAGAATCCGGAGGCGCGCAGAATGGATTCGAGCATTGCGGCTGTGGAGCCTTTGCCGTTCGTGCCGGCGACGTGCGCGCAGGGAACGGCGCGGTGCGGCTGGCCGAGATACTCGGCAAGCACGCGGATATTTTCGAGATGGAACTTCTGCACGCTGGCTTGCTGCGGGGCGGCCAGCTCTTTGCCGAGCGAGAGCAGGAATCGAACGGATTCTTCGTAGTTCATTTCAGGCCATGAAAAATTCGAGAGCGCGGGCAAGGTAACCTTTCAATTCCTTGCGCGGCACAATCGCGTCGAGGAAGCCGTGCTGGAGAAGAAATTCGGCGCGTTGAAAGCCTTCGGGCAATTTTTGGCGAATCGTTTGTTCGATCACGCGCGGCCCGGCGAATCCAATGAGCGCGCCCGGTTCGGCAATATTCAAATCGCCGAGCATGGCGAAGCTGGCAGTCACGCCGCCGGTGGTAGGGTCCGTGAGCACGGAAATATAAGGCACGCGCACTTCGTCCAGCCGGGCGAGCGCCGCAGAGACCTTCGCAAGCTGCATTAAACTGACCACGCCCTCCTGCATGCGCGCGCCGCCTGAGCAGGAGACGATCACCAGCGGCCTCTTTTGTTGCGTGGAATATTCGGCCGCCCGGGTCACTTTCTCGCCAACCACTGCGCCCATCGAACCGCCGGCGAATGCGAATTCCATGGCGCAGCAGATAATGGGACGGCCGTTCAATTTCCCCTCACCAGTCAGAATGGCGTCATTCATTCCGAGCCGTTCCTGCGCTTCGCGCAGGCGCTCGGAGTACGGCCGGGTATCCACAAACTTCAAAGGATCGGTCGACGCCAATTCAGAATCGCGCTCGGTCCACTGCGCGTCATCGAAAAGAAGGTCCAGACGCCGTCTGGCACCGAGCCGGAAATGCTGTTCGCACTTCGGGCAGACTTGCCAATTGGCCTCCGAATCTTTTTTCCAGATGATAGCCCGGCAATTCTCGCACTTGGTCCACAGGCCCTCGGTTTTCACGCGGCGCTCCTCGCTGGGAGGAGCTTCGGTGGGTTTGTTATCCTTTTTGAACCAGGCCATTGTGTCTTACCGCCTCAGTAGTCAATGCCGCGTTGCGCGAGAATTCCTTTGGTGTACGGATGTTTGACTTCGCGCATCTCGGTGACCAGATCCGCAATTTCGACAAGCTTCGGATGCGCGTTGCGACCCGTACAAATCACATGCACGCGCTCAGGGCGATTCGACAGCGCAGCGGCGACTTTCTCCGCATCCAAAATCTTGTAGCTGATCACGTAATTGATTTCATCGAGAATCACCAGATCATATTTTCCGCTGTAAATCTGCTCCTTGCAAAAATTCCAGCACTCCTCGCAAAGCTTAATGTCTTCAGGATCCGTTTCGGTGCCGCCGAGCTTGATGAATCCGCGGCCCATGGGACGGATTTCGAATTTGTCGTCGCCCAGCATTTTGGCGGCATCGAGTTCGCCATAATGCCACGACCCTTTGATGAACTGAACCATCAAAACGCGGAGGCCCTGACCGACCGCGCGAAAGGCCGTGCCGAGCGCACAGGTGGTTTTTCCCTTGCCGGGACCGGTGTAGACGATCAGCAGCCCTGTTCCTTCGGGCATATTTTCTCCGAAAAGTCCGCCGCCCGCGCGCGTACCCGCGCGACTGTCTGCGATAGCTTACGAAAGGCCGAGCTTCGACTGCAACATTTCCGCTGCCGCGGCCACACGCGCGCGAGCCGGCGCGGACATTTCGCCGCCCGAGGATGGCGACTCGCGAACGACCAGCCAGATTCCGGGGCGATGTACGGCGGCATCCTTGCAAATCGCACCGGTGAGCTGAGCGATTTCGAGCCCATCGCCCGCCAGATCGTTTTCAAGAATCGCGCGCGCATCGTCGAGCAGGTCTTTGAATCCCTGCGAGGCCAGCATGGGGTCGACATCGCGGGGCGTGTCCGCTTCGACTTCAAACAGGTCGTAATCGGGAAGCAGTTGCGTAATCGTGAACTCGACGGAGGCGACCGGAGCACGCGCGTCGTAACTGATTTTTGCGTTCATATTCTTGATATTTTCGCAGAAGTTTCGCAAATTCGCTGCTCATTTCGACGCTCATCTGGGATAAGGATGGCCGGTCAAAATGGTGAAGGCGCGGTAAATCTGCTCGGCAAGAACGAGCCGAGCGAGTTCGTGCGGCATGGTCAGGCGCGAAAGAGAAAGTTTTGTGCACTGTTCCGGCTCGAGAACACCGGGGAAACCTCCAGCGGCCCCGCAAAGGAAAACAATCTCGCGAGTCCCATAATCACGCAATTTGCCGAGCCACGATGCGAATTCGGCGGAGTCAAACTGTTTGCCGGAGGGGTCGAGCAGCACGGCCTGCGTGTGCGGCGGCAGCTTGAGTTTGCGTAGCGAAGATTCCGAGGTGTCGCGCAGCTCGGTTAGTTGTGTTTCTGCGTAATGCGCGATGCGGCGAAGGTAATCCTCGAGGAGCACGCGGATCTCCGCGTTGCGCGTGCGCCCAAACATCAGCAGGCGGATTTTCATGCTCACCGAAACCGCACCCGCTGCGCGCTCAGACCAATCCGTACTTCTTGCGCTTTTGCAGAAGGGTTTTGCGGCTAATGCCCAAAATTTCCGCGGAGCGAGCGATTTTGTAGTGCGTGGCTTCGAGCGTCATGCGAACCGCTTCTTTTTCGATTTGCTCGAGCGAGCGGAGATTCGACGGAATTTGCGAACCTGCGCTTTGCACGCATGCCGCGGGAAAATCCTCGCGCGAGAGCTTTGAATGTTTCGCAAAAATAAGCGCGTGTTCGAGGGCGTTTTTCAATTCCCGAATGTTTCCGGGCCATGCGCAGGCTTCGAGCGCCTGCAACGCGTGAGTTTCGATTTGTGCTTCGGCGCGGCCGTGCACCGGAGCCAAACGCCTCAGAAAATATTCAGCCAACGGGCGAATATCGCGCGGGCGTTCGCGTAGCGGGGGGATGGGAATAGTGAGCACACTCAAACGGAAATATAGATCCTCGCGGAAATAACCGGCGCGCACATCGCGTTCGAGATCGGCGTTGGTGAGCGCAATCAGGCGCGCCTCCATTTGCAGGGTCTCCGCGCTGCCGAGACGCTCGAATTTCCTTTCTTCCAAGACGCGGAGCAGTTTGGCCTGGATGGCGGGTGCGAGCGCGGCGACCTCGTCCAGAACGAGGGTGCCATCGGCAGCAAGCTCGAGGCGGCCCAATTTGCGAGAATCCGCGCCGGTGAAAGCGCCGCGCTCGTATCCGAAGAGTTCGGATTCGACAAGTTCAGGAGGCAGGCTGGCACAGTCAATCTTAAGAAGCGGGGCGACACGGCGGGGCCCGCTTTCATGAATCCAGCGAGCGAGCTGGTCTTTGCCTGTGCCGCTTTCGCCGGTAATTAAGAGAGTGGTGGAAGCAGCGGCAACTTTAGAGGCAATTTCCAGGACGCGCAGCGAGGCAGGATCTTCCGCGATCCACTCGGGGCGAGGGTTACTCATCACTTGCACCGGAAGCAGCGGAGCGGCTCGGTCCGGCGAGATCGAAGCGTTTCGCCGAGCGCCACAGCCGTTCAATATCGTAAAACTGTCGTGCTTTTTCGCTGAAAACGTGAATCACGAATCGGCCGTAATCAAGAAGCAGCCATTCGGTTCCATCGCGGCCCTCACGATGCGGCAAACGAAAACCATGTTCGCCAAGCTTTTCTTCGATGGATTCTCCGATGGCTTCGATTTGGCGCGCGCTCTCGGCCGAGCAGATGAGAAAAAATTCAGCGAATGCGCCGAGACCCTCCAGCGAAAGCACCGTGATGGAGCTGGCTTTTTTGTTCTGAGCGGCATCAATCGCCCAGCGTATCGCATTGGGAAGTGATTCCAGGTTCACAGGTAGAGCGCCTGTTTACGAATGTAATCCTCCACCGTGGCTGGTACAAGCCCGTGAATGGATGCGCCGCGCCTGCGTCGCCGGCGAATGTCCGTGGAAGAAACGCCGCTGGCGACTGTAGTGAGCAGGTGCATGGTTGATCCTCGGAGAGCAATCGAGTTTGCACTGCGCCGGGGCCTTTTTTTTAACATTTCCTGAGGCAAAGCATTGCGCAAAGCTTCGATGCGAACTCCCGGACGGTTGGCAACGATAAAATCGCAGGAGTCGAGCAAAGTAGCCGAGCTTTTCCAACTGGCAATCTCCAGAAACGAATCCGCTCCCAGAATGAAATAAAGTTTGTCGCGCGGGTACTGGCGGCGAAAACCGGCCACGGTATCCACAGAATAGAAAATCCGTGAATTGGCGGAATCGAGCGGAGCCTCGGATAGAGAGGGAATGAACCGGCGGTTGGAAGCGCAGGCCAACGCCACCATGGCGTAACGGTGCCCAAACGGCGCGAGTTCGCGCGGCGACTTATGCGGAGGGTGCGAAGAGGGCACGAAGAACATCTTCCGCAGATGAAAGCGGCGGACAGCCGCTTCTGCAACCGCGAGGTGCCCGCAATGCACGGGATCAAAGGTGCCTCCGAAAATGGCGATGGCCTGCGGTTTTTCGGCGCGGACCATGCTCAACGCTGGCCTCGATGGAAAACCTCGTGAGGTTCATCGTGAGCGAGATGCGAGGTCCCTGTTTTCGGCGCGACGGCTTCCAGGTTGGCAGGCGTGGGCTTCGGAAGCTGATCGAGCGCGTCCGCCATCGCGCGGACAAGTGGCGGAACTCCTTCCCCGGTTGCCGATGAAATCGCGAAGAAGGGAAGCTGATTCCGCTCCGCAAACGCACGCAGAGCCTCCAAGCGATCGCGATGCGTGGTAGCGTCCAGTTTCGTCGCGACCAAAAATGCGGGTTTCTGCGCGAGTGCCTCACTGAAGGCGCGCAGTTCGCCCTGAATGATTTGGAAATCGCGCACCGGATCGCGATCGTTTGCGTCGCTGGTGTCAACAAGGTGGGCAATCAAACGCGTTCTTTCGATGTGGCGCAAAAAGCGGATGCCGAGGCCGGCGCCTTCATGGGCGCCCTCGATCAATCCTGGAAGATCAGCGACCACGAATGTGCGACTTGTGCCCGGCGGCGCGTCAGGATCGGCGCAAACTACGCCGAGATGGGGTTCGAGCGTAGTAAATGGATAGTCGGCGATTTTCGGCCGTGCGGCGGAGATGCGCGAAATGAAAGTGGATTTGCCGGCGTTAGGAAAACCGGCCAATCCGACATCGGCGAGCAATCGAAGCTCGAGGCGCAGACGGCGTTCTTCTCCGGGCTGGCCATCTTCGTGCTCGCGCGGCGCCTGATGCCACGGCTTGGCGAAATGGGAATTGCCGCGGCCTCCTCGGCCACCACGCGCAGCTTCAAACCGCTGGCCGGGAGCGGTAAAGTCGAAAAGCTGCTCGCCAGTGTCATCGTTGAAAACAATCGTGCCAACCGGAACTTTCAAGACGGTTTCGGCACCGGAACGGCCATGACAATTCGAGCCTTCGCCGTGACGGCCTCGCTCGGCGCGGAATTCGCGATTGTAACGGTAGCGCAGGAGGGTATTATCGTGCTCGGTGGATTCGAGGATGACGTTGCCGCCATCGCCGCCATCGCCGCCGGAGGGTCCGCCGCGCGGGACGTATTTTTCACGACGAAAGGCAACGCAGCCGTTGCCGCCGTCGCCGCCTTTCACAACAATTTTTGCCTCGTCAACAAACATCGGAGCACCCGCGCGTTTGCATCGATGAGAGAATACGACACCGTCCGCTGGAATTACAAAGAAAGCAGAAGCACAGTCCGGCAACGCGGGGGCTTTAGCCGGCGGAAGGTTGCGACGTCTTACCCGCAGTTCCCGGCAGCGGAAGCACGCTGATGAAGCGGCCTTTTTGGCCTTTGTCCTCAAAGAGCACAACGCCGGTGATGCAAGCGAAAAGGGAATCGTCCTTGGCGCGGCTGACGTTTTTGCCGGGTTTGTAGCGCGTGCCGCGCTGACGCACCAGAATGCTGCCGCCGGTGACTACCTGGCCGCCGAAACGCTTGATTCCGAGCCGCTGCCCGTGAGAATCGCGTCCGTTTACGGAAGAACCGCCGCCCTTTTTGTGAGCCATAAGCCTCTAATCCAATTTAATGTCGCCGACCTCGACAGCCGTGTAGGCCTGGCGATGGCCGCGCGTGATTTTGTACTGGCCGCCGCGCTTGTACTTTAGAACCAGATGTTTTGTTCCGCGGCCCTGCGAAACGATTCTCCCGGTGACCTTTGCCTTTGCCGCGACGCCGCCGGCGAGCAGGTCCTTGCCTTCATTGTGCACGGCGAGAACATCATCAAATGTGACTTTGCCGCCGACTTTGCCCTCGAGCTTTTCGACGCGAACGGTGTCGCCCGGGGCGATGCGATACTGCTTGCCTCCACTGCGGATCACTGCGTACATACATCCTCCAAGGTCAAAGCGGAAACCCTGATTATACAAATGCTATGGCGCGTTCGTCAATGCGACCGCCGGCGCTATGCAATAAGCTCGAACGTTAGGTAAGTGAGGAGCACCCTTGCTAGTCGTACTTTTCAAAGCGAATTTGCTTGCGGTCGAGGCCGAAATCCCGCTTCAAAATAAACCGCACTTCATCCACCATCGCCTTGAGCCCGCAGACGTAGGCCTTGAAATCCTTGCGGTGCGCAAAGAGCCTTCGGAGATGCTCCTGCACATATCCGGTTTGACCTTGCCACTCTGCGGGAGGGCGGCTGAGCGTCGGCACAAAATGAAAGCGCGAATGGCACGCGGCTAGAGCTTCGAATTCACTGCGGTAAAGAATGGTTTCCGGATGGCGCACGCCGAAAATCAGCGTAATATCGCCGGAGACGGTTTCGTGTGCCCTGAAAATCTCTTCGAGCATGCCGCGAATCGGTGCGATTCCAGTACCGGTGGCAATGAAGACGAGGTCCTGTTCGAGAGGTGGGGAAACGGTGAATGAACCGTGTGGCCCATTTATGTCCACAATGGCGCCGGGCGCGAGGTCGCAAAGATAATTCGAAACGAAGCCGCCTTCGACGCGATTCAGGCAAAGATCGAAGGATTTCTGGTCGCGAGGTGCGGAAGCAATGGAATAGGGACGAGCTTCCGATCCGCCGCCGTGCGGGACCTTGAGAGAAACAAATTGTCCGGCGTAGAAGTCAAACAGGCCGCCCTCGACGACTTCCCATTCAAAATGCTTTGTGGATGGCGTGAGTGGAAGCACGCGGCGCAGGATAGCGCGAAAATTTCGCGGCGGAATGAACGGGCGCGTTGGCATTTTGCAGGCTAAAGATTGGATGCTGCTGATACCCGATAGTATCCCACTTTCGAAAAGGGCAGAAAACATTCGCAGATGCGCAGGCAGGACAAATCCGGTGACCTTTCCCGGCTAACCGATGCGGCGTTCATTTTCCTGTCGGGCAGCGACGCGCTCGATGTTTTCCCGGCAATTCATCAGCGTAAGGAAGGTGCTTAGGATACGAGCTTTGGTCTCGTCAGTGAGTCCGGTACCGCTGGTGGCGAGTTGCGCGAGCTTCTGGCCATGCTCGGCCATGTACCTGCGCATTTCGTCGTAGCGTTCGCGCCGGGTGTTGCCCGTGGCCGTTTCGCGTCGCATCTGCATGCAGGTCTGCTCGAGTTCGAGTGTAAAGTGCAAAAGACAGCGCTTCTGATCCTCAAGTTGCTGTGGAACGCGCGCCTTGCATCCAGTGATTTCGCAGTTGACCAGCATTCTTTGCGCCTAATGCCCGTGAGGAGACGTATCCAAGCAGGTTGTTTGTAGCATCAGCAACCAGCAAAATCCACAATTGATGAGAGGTGGAGTTCCAATCTGCTATATGCACCGGTTGGGAAGCGGCGGCAGGCTAGTTGTGGCAGTGGCACTCGAGGTGCAGCAAGCCGATTCTTGACCACCAAGAACGAATTTAGATGTGGCTGTAAGCTGTACAAAGCAAGAGCCGCACAAATCGTAATGGACAGTTTTGGCTGGCGTGAAACGCCGGCGGTTCGGGCTTTTAGCTGTGGGGTTATGGTGTTCTCGTTCAGAATGATTGGTGACACTCGGATTAGAGTGTCAGCATGCAAATTCGATGGGGGAAGATACCCCAAGCGCGACAGCTGTCGCGCTTGGGGTGCGCGCT